>Ga0206962_1023_pt1 | contig 60368 bp, 57 predicted proteins | sample Alteio_BWOrgHeat_27_FD_153241 | JGI IMG/M metagenome (GOLD analysis project Ga0206962, IMG submission 153241) | Enriched cells from forest soil in Barre Woods Harvard Forest LTER site, Petersham, Massachusetts, United States -... | ecosystem: Environmental > Terrestrial > Soil > Temperate forest >...
TCGTCGACCGCTACGGCAAGAAAGCAGCGCAGCGTACACCACCTATTCGTCGGATGATTGAACTTGGCCTGCCTGTGGGGGCAGGCACGGATGCTACTCGCGTTGCGAGTTTCAACCCTTATATGGCTCTATATTGGCTTTCGTCGGGAAAAACAGTGGGTGGTTTGAGCATCTATTCGGAAAGCAATCGCATGTCGCGTGAGGAAGCGCTTCGTCTCTATACGCAAGGCAGCAGTTGGTTTTCGGCCGAGGATGGCACTAAAGGTGATCTGCTTCCTGGTCAGCTGGCAGATTTCGCTGTACTGACAGAGGACTATTTCACTGTGCCGGAAGAAGAAATCAAAGACCTTCAATCGGTGCTTACGGTTGTTGGCGGCGAGGTTGTGTATGCCAATAAAGATTTTGATAAGCTTGCCCCGTCGCCGCTCCCGGCGGCGCTCGATTGGGCGCCCACCGCTCGTTATGGAGGGTACTACAATCCGCTAGAGCATCCTGTCAAAGCGTTTACCCATAGCTGCCGTAACCATGCAGTTGTCCAACAAAGGTCAACCCCGCGTCTGGGTGAAGCCATCTGGGGCCTGGGATGTGATTGCTTCGCCTTTTAGCTGCGAAGAGCCAGAGGAGAGCAAGCGATGAAGGTAATGGTTATTTCATTTGCCGTAGGTGTGTTTGTTGGCGTTTTGTATGGAGTGATTCGAGTAAAGAGCCCGGCTCCGCCCATCGTCGCTCTGCTCGGTCTGCTGGGAATGGTGCTTGGAGAACAAGTCGGCGGCTGGATTATCACAAAGAAAGTCAGCGTGGCACATGCCGCCGCTGTTTGCCTTGTAGAAAAGCATTGGGGACAGCGGCCGCATGTGCAACCTGTAACATCATCCGGGCTCGCGCAGACTGAGAAGTGACGAAGGACCCCTGATGCGTATCGCGAAATCCCTTGGTGTAATTTCTATTGCGGCTTTCTTAAGGGCGGGCTTGTTGCAGTTGCAAGGCTCTTCGCCGGCGGTCGCGCAAGCCGCTGCGGCAACGCTCAATGTGGCGGTGGAACCGCAATACGACACAACCCATGTCTACGTCGCTCCGAAGGACTTCGACCGCTTCGTAGCTAGTGTGGCCGGGTTACAAGTTTTAGGAAAAGAGGCAGACCAAAACCTAGGCGCTGTCGTGATGGAACTGGAGAAACACCTATGTTGAAGGCTCTTTGGATAATTGTCGCTAGGATCTCGGGCTCCTTGATTCCAACGGTCGTGGGCTCGGCGTTCTTCTTCGCAATCATCGGAGCGTTCGGGGTATGGATTGCGATTGCAGGGCTGATTCTAGCGATCGCCTTTGCCGTGACCACAGTGGCCTTTGTTCCGGCAGAAGGAGGCGCAAGATGAATCTGAATCCGGCTACATTAGCCCGCGTGCAGTTCGCCTTCACTGTGAGCTTTCACATCATTTTCCCAACCATGTCCATTGGGCTCGCCATGTTCCTTGCTGTGATAGAAGGTCTCTGGCTCAAGACCAGGGATGCACTTTACCTCGAAATCTATCGCTTCTGGCTGAGCATTTTTGCAATGGGTTTTGGAGTTGGGGTGGTGACGGGAATCGTCCTCTCCTTCGAGTTTGGTCTGGGCTTTGCGAAGTTTGCACAGCTTGCCGGGCCGGCGATCGGGCCCATGATTGCGCTCGAAGTACTCACTTCTTTTTTCCTTGAAGCGGGTTTCCTCGGGATCATGCTCTTTGGAATGCATCGAGTGGGGCCCAAGCTCCACTTTTTTGCTACATGCATGGTGGCGCTTGGCACACTACTGTCAGCATCATGGATCCTCTCAGCGAACAGCTGGATGCAGACGCCAGATGGCGTGGCTGTCCGCAATGGCCGCTTGGTTGTAGTCAACTGGTGGCATGTCCTGAACAACCCCTCCTGGCTTTCCCGCTTGCCGCACATGCTTAGCGCGGCATACCTGACCGCCTCGTTTCTTGTGGCGGGCGTTGGTGCATGGTATCTGCTGTGTGGCAAACATCTTGCGTTTGCGAAAAAGAGCGTGGCGCTTGGCACTGCGTTCGCAAGCGTCCTGATCGCGGGACAGGTATTCATTGGCGACATTCTCTATGGCACGATGCTTAAGCACCAGCCCTCGAAGATGCAGGCAGCCGAAGGATTTTGGGAGAAGGAGTCAGCATCGCCGGCTCCGTACTACTGGGTAATTCTGCCGGACCAGAAGGAACAGCGCAATCGCTTCGCCCTCGGCATTCCATATTTAGGCAGCATCTGGCTCACGCACAGTCTTCATGGCCGAGTGGAGGGCCTGAAGAACACCGCACGGGACGCGCAACCGATCATGGGCATGGTCTTTTACGGATTCCGCATCATGTACGGTATCGCCATCCTAATGTTCGCTGTGGCGACAAGCTCTCTGTGGCTTCGATGGAAGCGCCGGCTTTTTACGACAAAGTGGTTTCTTCGCTTCCTGGTGGCGACGACTCCGTCTGGCATTATTGCAACGCTTGGCGGATGGTATGTGGCCGAGACCGGCCGACAGCCCTGGGTGATCTTCGGCCTCTTGCGAACGATCGACGCGGTTTCGCCGGTCCCGGCGAAGACGCTCCTCGCGACACTGATCGCATTTGTATGTATCTACGCGTTCTTCATGGCCGCATTTCTTTTCTTTGTGGCGCATATTATCCGAAGAGGACCTGTTTTGGCTCTCCCCCAGGCTGAGGCCTCGGGGTCTCTCAAGAACGCGTTCCGTCCCCATGTGCTGGACCGCGCGAACGCGAATGCCGCGGTGGGGAGGTAGCACGATGGATATGCCTCTCCTTTGTGCCGGATTCGCCGCTCTGTCCGTTGCGTTGTATGTTTTGCTCGACGGCTTCGACCTCGGAGTCGGCGCGTTGCTCTTGCTGCAGCCGCATGAGAGATCGAGAGACCATATGGTCGATTCCATCACCCCGACGTGGGACGGCAACGAGACGTGGCTGATCATGACCGGAGTGACGCTGCTGGCGGCCTTTCCTATCGCGTATAGCATTCTCATGCCTGCCCTCTATATTCCGATCATCGTGATGCTGCTGGCATTGGGTCTGCGCGGAGTCTCATTTGAGTTTCGTGCCCAGATGAAACGCTACCGTCGCAGGTGGGACGTGATCTTTGCAATCGGGTCGATTGTGGCAGCGTGCATGCAGGGTCTCATTCTTGGCGCCTTACTTGAGGGTGTATCGGTCGAAGGGAGCACGTTCAGCGGGACCGTCTTCGATAGCTTTCGACCTTTCTCCATACTTTGCGCTCTCTGCGTACTTGCGGGATATGTCGTGCTCGGCGGCTGCTGGCTCGAATACAAGACGTCAGCGCTCCTGCACCGATTTTCGGTACGAGCGCTGCGCATCGCATTGCCGCTATTTCTTCTCACCTTCGGTTTTGTCGTGAAGACATCATTCTCCGTTCAACCAGGCATTGTGGCCGTATGGAAGGCCCACCCTTTGCTGCTCGGAACAGCAAGCTGCACCGTGCTGATTGCAGCTCTCATTCTGTTTGGAAGTATCGGCAAGCGTCCCGACGTTCGTCCCCTGGCCGCGGGCATGGTGATGATCGCTGCCGGGATTGCAGGTCTTGCAATCATCGTGTTCCCGATGGTTGTGCCGTTTCGCCTTTCGATCTGGAGCGCGTCGAGTTCGCGGCTGAGCCAGATATTCGTGCTCACCGGAGCAATCGTTGTCACGCCCGTGGTGCTCGTGTATTCGTTCTTCGCCTACCGGGTATTTCGAGGCAAGACTCCGGAGAAGGGGTGGGACGGATGAGTACGCAAAGCAAGCAACTGTTGTGGTTTGCTGGCATCTACGTCAGTTCATTGATCGTCTTCGCATTCGTTATGTATCTGCTGAAAGCCATCTTGCGGCTCCTTTGAACACTAAGCAAAGCATTCGCGTTTTGACCCATTCCTTTCAGGGTCGAGTTAGCGGAAGTGATAAAAATCAGAAGTCTAAGGAGGAAGTTACACAATGAATTGCATTCGTCGTCTTTTCGCTTTGGTCTTACTCGGTTTCAGCTTGTCGACGTTCTCGCTCCTCAGTTGGACGCAGACGACTGAAGGACCAGATCCCGCATCCACCGTCGCCGTGGGGGCTCAGTACGACACTACCCATGTCTATGTCTCCCCCTCCGACGTTGATGCGTTCGTTGCGAGCTTTCTCGGAACCTTCGGAGGTAAGAGCACGAAGCAGGTCATTGCCACGGTAACGCCGACGCCCAGCAAAACTACATCACAACTGTTGCAAACACCGGTTGGCACAGTATCGCTTTTCGGATTTTTGACACCCATACCCACCCCCTTCGGTGCGGAGCGGACGGGATATCTTGTCACAAACATGGATGCGGCGATTAAGAAAGCCAAAGCCAGCGGCGCAGACGTGGTGGTGACGCCGTTTCCGGATCCAATCGGAGTAGATGCTGTTATAGAGTTCCCTGGCGGGGTGAAAACGCAAATCTACTGGCATACTACGGTGCCATCGTATACGCCCTTCGTCACGGTGCCGGAGAACCGCGTCTATGTTTCGCCAGATGCCGTCAACAAGTTTCTTCACAGCTTTCTTGCTTTCTCGGATGGCCGGGTTGTTCTCGATCAGCCTACCTCGCCTGGAAGTGAGATAGGCGTGCCAGGCACCACATCTCGACGGATTCAAGTCGAATCCGTCTTCGGCAAACTTCTAGTGCTCGTCACCGACGGTCACCTGCCATATCCCTACGGACGAGAGACCACAGGCTACGAGGTTGATGATTTGGGCTCCACTCTTCAGAAAGCGACTTCTTTTGGGGGCAAGGTGCTAATTCAGCCCGTCACTCTCCAAGGGCGCACGTCGGCTATGGTGCAGTTCCCCGGCGGATATATCGCTGAGATCCACTCGCCGATTTCGTCGGCGGGACACTGACAGCAGCCGCACGTTGAACCGTCAAAACAGGAGACTTCGATGAATGGTAGCGCGCAGAGTGTCGTAGTCGATACATCAAACCGGCTCTGGACTGCAGAGATCCACTCGATCACCGGCCAACCGAACTGATGTTGAGCAAACACCTTGATGCGATTTTTTTCCAAGCTGGCAGTAGTTGTATTGCTCACCACCCGAGCGCCCGTAGGGGCTCAGTCCATATCATCTGCCATCCCGGACGCGCCGGACAGGAGCATCAAGTTACTGCGTGAGGACGAAGACTGGAGTTTTCTTGCGAATCCTGACAACCGTCAGGATTTCTGGGACCCGGTCAAATATACCCGGCTTCGAAGTGGTAACAATGATTGGTTCATGACGATCAGTGGAGAAGCCCGACAAGTTTGGGAGCAGATCGGAAACGATTATTGGGGACAGGCTCCTTACTGGAATGGGTACCTCAACCAAAGATACATGCTGGGCTTCGATGTTCATTACGGAAAGCATGTTCGCACGTTTGTCGATTTTAAAAGCGGCATAAATTCCTTCCGGTATGGTGGTCCGCGTCCGATCGACGAGAAGAAACTCGACTTTCAAGCCGCCTTCCTCCAGCTTGGAACTGCAGAAGGTCAGAACTTCATCGAGCTGAGGGCCGGGAGACAGGAACTCGAGTACGGATCTGGACGGATTATCGACGTCCGCGAGGGACCGAATGTCCGCCTGAGCTTTACTGGTTTTCTGGTCAAAAGCAAAATTAGCGATTGGCAAGTGAACGGATTTGCCATGCGTCCAGATTTAGACAAGCCGGGCTTCTTTGATAATCGGCCAAACCACGAAGTAGGTTTCTGGGGCGTATATGCTTCCCGACCCACACCGTCGAAGACGTCACTAGAACTGTACTACCTGGGGTTGGATAGAAAGCAGGCCACATTCCAACGGGGCACGTCTCAGGAGGTGCGTCAATCGATCGGGGGGCGATTCTCCCGTCCCGTTGCGACCGAGCGAGCCGGGTGGGACTTTGACGATGAAGCTCTGTGGCAGTTCGGCACATTTGGTTCGGGAAACATTCGAGCTTGGACGGTCGCGACAGAAACGGGCTATCGATTTCCGAAAGTGCCTCTGAAGCCGCGCTTCAGCGTGAAGGCCGACATCTCAAGTGGAGACCACCCGGCCTCGAATACTTTGGGCACGTTTAATCCTCTGTTTCCGAAGGGCGACTACTTCGGTGTCCTGGCTACGACTGGACCGGGCCCGATCAACTTTATAGATGTTCATCCTCACGTCGAGTTAACACTGCCTCACAACGTCTCTGCTTCTTTCGATTGGATCGCGCAGTGGCGGCAGAGCCTTGACGATGGCGTCTACAACGTACCGGGAAGCCTGATCCGCGCCGGCAATGCAAGCGAGGCGCGCTACGTCGGGAATAGGCCTGGCACGCAGATTCGTTGGCAGAAGACTCGTCATCTGTGGTTTCAAGGCGACTACGGAATATTTTATGCAGGTCGTTTTCTAAAGCAGACCCAGCCTGGACGCAACCTCAACTATTGGGCACTATGGGCCGGCTACAAATTTTAGGAGACGATCCAGTCGTTTTCGAGAGGGAGGGCCGGCAATGAGCAATCACAATGTACTCAGTCGGTCGCATGTTTGATGAGAAGATCACTGACCGTGTGAACATCCAGGCCTCCTATGAACCATGCAAAGGCCTGAGGTTCAAACAAGAAAGGAAACAGTCATGCAACACGTCCGTCGTTATGGAATCCTCGACCCAAAAGGTCTGCTTACACCGGGAAGCGTTTTATCTGCGATCCTCACTGGCGGGATCGTCGTCCTTCTCGCAGGCCAAAGCGCTTACACGCAGGTGGGTCAGGAAGCAAATAAGGTACTCGTTGGTGCGACGGCCTTCGGGGACTGGCACAATGACGCCCCGGGAGTCCGGCGGCTAATCACTGCGCAGGATCTACCGGAGATCGGGAAGGAAGAGCCGAGCTTCGCCGAGGTAGTTCCTATGCCTGTCGGATCGAGACCGCGAGTTCCGGAGGGCTTCTCCGCTGAACTCGTTGCATCGGGTCTTGCGCAACCTAGGGCCATCCGTGCTGCGCCAAATGGGGATCTTTTCGTAGCGAACAGCTCGGAGAACGAGGTACGCGTGTATCGGATTCCGCATGGTTCCTCCAAGCCGACAATCAGTGAGGTGTTTGTTGCCGGGCTTCATCAACCGTACGGAATCGCATTCTATCCTCCGGGACCTGATCCCCAATGGATCTACATTGCCAACAGCAGTAGCGTCGTTCGTTTCCCGTACAAGAACGGTGACCTGAAGACTACCGCCAAGCCCGAGAGTATTGTCGAATGCATTCCGGCGACTCATCACTGGACTCGCGACATTCTGTTTACTCCTGACGGTAAACGCCTTCTGCTGACGATCGCCTCGGGCTCTAACGCCGCTCTTGATATGTTTCCCTGGCCTCTTGTCCCTGGTGGGATTGACGGGTGGAATAAGACTCATCCGCTCGGTGCCGCCTGGGACAGCGAAGAAGGCCGCGCTAATATTCTGTCCTTTAATCCCGACGGTACGGACGAGAAAGTCTATGCCACGGGAATTCGAAATCCTGCAGGTATTACCATACAGCCTGCGACAGGCCAACTATGGGCAGTCGTCAATGAGCGAGACGGCCTCGGAAATAACACTCCCTTTGATTACGCGACTTATGTCCAGGAAGGCACCTTCTATGGCTGGCCATGGTTTTACATCGGCGGCCACGAAGATCCGCGCCATAAAGGCGAGCACACCGACCTGCAAGGCCGCGTAACCGTTCCTGATGTGCTCATCCAAGCCCACTCGGCTCCCCTCCAGATCGTGTTCTATAAAGGCGAGGATTTCCCTGCCGAGTATGACGGGAGCGCCTTCGTCACTCTGCATGGTTCCTGGGACCGATCGATCCGGACTGGCTATAAAGTTGTCCGCCTGCTTTTCGATAAGAGTGGCAAGCCCACGGGGGAATATGAGGATTTTATGACAGGATTCGTCGTATCCGATAAACAGGTGTGGGGCCGCCCCGTGGGGGTTGCAGTCGCTAGGGACGGCTCGCTCTTCGTCACGGAAGATGGGAACGGAACGATTTGGCGAATTTCTCGCACGAGGTCAGTTGTCCACTAATTTCATTCATTCCGAAGTGTGTAGTGACTCCGAAATCCCACCGCGCTCGCCGTTTGTATGCCATCGCCAACCGCTATGAACGGTGTCGATCTCAATTACTGGGCATTGTGGGCTGGCTACAAGTTTTAGTAAGCAGAGAAGGGATCAGGAGCTGAAAGGAACGCCATGGTTGGGCCGGTCGACGCAAAGGGTGAGAGTTCTCTCTCTTCACTGTCTGCAGAAAAGAGAGAACAATTTCGATCTGCGTTCTTTCATGTCGCACCATCGATGTTTTTGGGAGCGCTCGATCAAACGATCATCGCCACAGCCCTACCAGCGATTACGGGTTCGCTCGGCGGACTATCCTACCTCGCCTGGGTGGTTACCGCGTACCTCATTGCCGCAACTGTTGCTGCTCCGCTCTACGGACGCATGGGAGACGCATTCGGGCGAAGGCGCATGCTATTGTGGGCGCTCTGCCTATTTGTGGCCGGCTCGGTAGCGTGCGCGCTTGCCCCCACCCTTTTCATTCTGATTTGTGCTCGCGCCCTGCAAGGTTTTGGCGGTGGCGGTCTGATGACCCTGGCGCAAGCACTCCTCGGCGAAGTGGTTTCTCCAAAAGAGAGGGGAAAAATTCAGGGATGGCTGGGAGCCAATTTTGCCCTTGCCAGCACACTCGGTCCGGTAATCGGCGGCGTTCTCTCGCAACACCTCGGCTGGCGCAGCATCTTTTGGCTCAATATCCCGCTCGGGCTAGGCGCCGCTTGCGCAGCCCTGCGTGTTAAAACATCCCCGGGGACAGGGATCTGTCGATTGGATTACGCCGGAACAAGCGTCTTCGTCGCTTCGACCGTAGCAGTTCTTTTTAGTTTGAGCATCGGCGGTCATGAAATCGCCTGGACATCCCCGGTCCTGCTTACGATCGCGAGCCTGGGAGTCGCAGGGCTTGTCCTACTTCTCCCAATCGAGCAGAAGACGCAGCAACCACTCATTTCTCCGCAACTAATTGGAGAGCCGGTCATCTGGCGCGCATCGTTGACGGTTCTTCTTTTCGCGGCGGTTCTTTTCGGCTTGATCGTTCAATTGCCGGTTTTCTTTCAAACAGTGTTCCGAACAAGCGCGACTACCTCCGGACTGCTTCTGATCCCGCTCACTCTGGCCCAAGTGGTTGTTTCCACCGCAACGGGTCTGCGAATTTCAACAACCGGGCATCCTCGGACGCCGATGGCTGTTGGTTTGTCGCTCGTAGCGGCCGCTTTTTTTGTACTCGCAGCTGGAATCAAATTGGGAACCGTGTTCATCGCGCTGCTAACCCTTCTGATCGGGGCTGGCCTTGGATCGACGATGCCCGCCGCGCAGACCATGGTGCAATGGGCGGCAGGGAAAGACCGTCTAGGCGTTGGTACGGCGACTGTGTCGTTCAGCCGCACGATTGGGGGCGCAATGGGGGCCGCGATCGTTTCCGCGGTATTGCTTGGAGCTTTGCAAGTTGTCGATCCGAACGCACGGGCCATTCTTAGCCAGGAACTTTCCTCGATTGGTTCGAGCCGCGTCGAGCCTTCTCAGATAGCGCCAGCATTGATGGCGGCATACCGTTGGGTATTCTTCGCATTAGGAGGGCTTTCCGGGTGTGCTGCTGTAGCTGCCTGGTCTATTCCGAATCTGGATTTGGCGGGCACTCCGGCCAGTGCGTTAGCAACATCCTCATTGGATCGTAATTGAACGTCTTATTGCGTTATTGCGGTCGGCTACATCACTCCGACCAATGATGCGTAAGCCAGAGGATGATCGGGACTGTGATTGCTAAAGAAAGTGTCGACAAGCAGTCACCTTCTCGCTCAGCTGTTGAGAACCGGCCTGTCCTCTCATCGATCAGATTTTGTGGCAATAATATAAATCGCGTGTAGCCAGAACGTCTTAGCGCATGCGTATGAAATCAGTCGATTTGTTGGGCGGGAACAATACGGGAACAACCTGGGGAGGAAACGATCCCAGATGGTCCCAAACAATCCTAAATCGGTGTTGCTCTAACGTCTTTGCTATCAATCGCGTCCGCTGATTCTAAGCCACTTAGGTCCATTGGTAGGGGGCCCTGAAAAGGCCGGCGTCGGCGGTTCGATCCCGTCTCTGGCCACCATTTTAAAATCAATCATTTACAAGCATCCAACACAAGCCTCCTGTTTGGGAGGCCTTTACGTGCTTTCACTAAATTACTTGTTATCAATAATATGACATTTGATGGAGTGGTCGTGTATTGGTCGGGAATGATCCCTTGGTGATTGGAGCCTACTCTCCAAGTCTCGTGGGATGTTCAAAATGCCGATGCTCAGAACGAGCGACACCAGCCCTTTCAAAATTGCTCTTCCTCATTGTTCGATGGTGTTTTGATATTAGACTCCGCACTCGGCTCGATCGGTCTAAGCCCTGAAGTCAACAGTCGAAACGGACAGGTCACCTGCCCGGCCAAGTGGGTAAGTTCCGGTTAGCTGACAACATGGCGGGAACTAGAACGAACGGTGATATGGCTCGCTTAGTGTAATTATCTGTTTTGTTTCCGCTCTGCTCTGGTGGAACGCGGTTCGACAGCAGCCCTACTACACTCGAAGGCCGTGGCTAGAAAGTTCACGATCACTTTTCGAGCAATCGTCCCTACGATCCACGCTCGAATTATCAGCCACAGATTCAAATAGAAGCGTGCGGAACTTTCCTTTCTGGAGCTGTCCCCAAGCCGGGGAAGACGGATTCCTCACTTGCTCGAAATAGAGTTAGATGTTCGAGCAGAACCCAGTGGATCTGCTGAATGATCAGGGCGGCTCTGGACCGAAAGCCACAATCTCAGCGAGCAGTTCCTGAATGAAATGAGTCCCACGCCGGCTACAGCGATCGTGGTCGATGCGAGACCAGCCCATGCTAGAAGTCTCTCGCCAACCCCTGGGACATGCTGGCAATAACGAATCAGAGCAGAAGCGAGCGCTGCACTGGGAAATGTGTAAGCCCACCAGCCGACCGAAACGGGAAGTGCTCGCACCGCAAGCTGCCACAAGCGCAACACAAGCAGGCCGAAAAACAGGGCCGTGAACAGGATGAACCTATAGACCGCATCCACGCGACCCGTAAGTTGCAGCCAGGACAGACACCCGACCGCGGGTGAGGCGACAAAGATCGCTAGGCTCGGGGCGAGACGCTGCGGCAACTTGTCCTCACAGAAGATAAGCCGGTGAAGCAACAACGGCAGAAAGGCGATCCAGGAGACAAGTCCAACGGCTAGCAAAAACCAGGACGTCTCGTGAAACCCAAGTGGTACACCTGCCAAAGTAGCGGTCACATTACCGACGATTGGAACGAGCCAAGCCGGCGTGGCGTGCAGAATTTCAGTAGGCTGAGCAATCCATCGCCCCATGAGGGTCAGGAAGAGCACAAGCTGACCGCCTGTGCCTGATACCCAAAGGAACAGCGACGCAGATGGAGCCCGGGGAAGGATGGCAGCAGCGACAATCACGACCGCGACCGTGATACAGGCGAAGTTGCTGGCCGACGTGGGATCCCGAAATTCCGCGACTACAGTGTTCGGGTCGCGTACTGTCTTGATGCCGTACAAGGCGGAGGGCGATGAAGAGCAATACGCCGACCGCGATCAACCACTCGCCAATCACGCGTGGAGCGGCGAGCACCTGACCTGCCGCTCGCCAGGACAGCCCGAGACCGCAGATACCCATAACTGAGCTAAAAGCGATCGCTGGCGGATTGGTGGGGGCGTGCTCACCCGGTCTTGTCAATGTTTCCATGAGACTCCTAATTCACCTCGGTTGGATCCGAGTTCCCACGCCGCTTATACAACCTTGGGCAGCCTCGTACGGTCGAGGCTTGCAACTAGCGAAGAAACCACTCAACCAGTTGTTCCAGAGTCGCTTTGCCCTTCGCCAGACTCACTTCTGATTCCTGACGATCTCGGTTCCACGCGTTGTCAACAATCACACTACGAAGGTCTCGAACACCTACAAGCTGCAACCAAAAGTCCAAATAAGTTGCTTGGTGATCGAATCGCGACGGCGGTATCGGAGTACCCTCCAGGAAACGTGAACCGCGTGTGTAGACGACGATTGCCTTTTCCACGTTCAAGAGAGGGCCGTACTGTTTGCCGTCGTAGGCAAACAGATAATTTCTCTGCGCTACGAGATCAATCAATTGTTTGAGTTTGTAAGGCAGGCCAAAGTTCCACATTGGAGTTCCCAAGACGATTCGATCGGCGTTCTGAAAGCGTTGGATCAACGATCGAATACGATCCCATACGTTGGCTTCCGTCTCAGTCATCGTTTCGTGCTTCACTGCCTTGTACTTCGCTCCAATTGCCTCGTAGTCGAACTCTGGTAGCCGTTCATGCCAGACGTTCAACGTATCCACAACTATCGAGGTGTTGCCGGATTTGCACGCCTCGATGAATGATTTGGTAAGGGTGATGGAATCGGAAGATTCGCCTCTTGGTGACGACTGAATTTCGAGAAGCTTCACTTAGTCCCTCCAGGTGTGGGGACTCCTTGCGGAGTCCGAGTTATTTCGAAACGGCACGTGCTGCACTCTCAATTACATTTGCAACTTCCTTGGGATGCGAGACGTAGACTGAGTGGCTGGCGCCTGCGACTTCGACCGTGTGGCTCTTGGCTCGCTTGGCATAAAACCGTTCGAGGTCGGGGTTGATCGTTCTATCCGCCCCGGCGACGACCATCCAACTCGGTTTTTCTCTCCACGCAGGCGTAGTGATGGCTGCCTTGAAATTTACAGCCGCGTTGAGTACCTGCGATCGTGCCATGAAGGCGGCCTGCTCTGCAGACAGATCGGCTGCAAAGTACTCATGGAACTGCGCGGGATCGAGGTACGTGAAACCATCTGCCGTCTTCTTTATCGCACCAGACTTGCTGAGGTCACTCGGGAAGCGCTTGCCGTCGTCCGCTTCGTTCTCGCCAGCGTCGGGCATGTGCGCTGCAACGTACACCAATCCGGCAACCGATGGATCCGTGCCCGCTTCTGTAATTACGGCTCCCCCATAGCTGTGGGCGACAAGGATGCTCGGTCCGTCTTGCAGTGCGAGGGTACGCTTCACGGTGGTCACATCATCCTGGAAGGACGTCTCCGGCTCTTGGACGATGCTGACGTTAAAGCCGTCTTTGACAAGGTTGTCGTAAACGGCCCTCCAGCCCGAACCGTCAGCCCAGGCACCGTGGACGAGGACGATATTTTTCACGTCTGACTTCTGAGCTTGTAAGTCTGGTGTGCTCGACAGGACGGCAGCACAAAACATCGTGGTGAACATGGCGAATCGATTGAACATAACTATCTCCAGTTTTTTGTTGCGTTCTACAGCGCGTTTCAAGACCAAGAACCGTTACTGCTGATGAGGTTGTCATCCGGTGGATGTGTTTCTGTCCTCACGCAACGTTGGACTCTCCGGGCGCGATTCGCGACGCTGATTTGTTCTTATGACCGTGATATGTGCCGCTAATCAAGGCTGTGGCGGCCTGCGGGCATTGGAATCGAAGATATTCGCCGTGTCTTGCAAGATGCGCAAGACACCCCCGATCTCGAAAGAGAACGGAATTACGTTCGAACGATGTCAATCGCGAGTATCTGACGGAAGAGTGAGGCAGCGAAGACACTATGATTATTGTCGCCACCCGTTGGTCTGAACACTAATGCTCCAGCGACGTCCGAGCGAATTCACAAAATCGACGTACTACCGCCGCATTGTTCTGCCGTGCGCAGGCCAACCCAATCTCGGACTCCGGCAGTCGATCCGCAATCGAGCACACGGCCACCTTGGAGACGATTCTTTTTGCGACAGATGCTGGGACAATCGAGACGCCCACGCCGGCATCGACGAGAGAGATGAGTGTAGGCATCTCTCCTGCCGTTTGGACCACTTTAGGGACGACTCCAGCGCTGCTCAAAATTCCAGTCAAAAGATCATGGAATCCAGGAGCATACTCCCGCGCATACATGACAAATGGATTCCCTTTGAGTTCGCGCAAACGGATCTCTTTCTTGGCGGATAGAGGGTGCCATGAAGGCAAGATCGCGATAAATGGTTCCCTGTGAACCGTTGTCACCTCGATCCCTTTGCGATTTTCAATGGGAAGACGAAGAAAGCCTACGTCTAACAAACCATCGTCAATCATTTCCAGTTGTGCGCCCGTCAAGATGTTTCTTATGGAAAATTCAACATCCGGATAGCTCTTCCGAAAGCGTCGCATCAAGTTCGGGACGATCTCAAAACCGGCAGTTGATATAAAACCGATGCGAATATGGCCGAGTTTGCCTGCTGACGCCCACTGAGCTTTCCTCTTGGCAAATTCAAGTTTTTCCAGAGCGACCGCCGCGTCTTCCCGAAATGCCTGTCCAGCCTCCGTAAGCACCGTGCCCTGTCGGTTTCGACTTAGGAGTTGGATACCCAATTCGTCCTCAAGCGCTTTGACTTGAAGGCTAAGCGCAGGCTGGCTCAAGTTGAGGAGCCGAGCGCTTCGACCGAAATGAAGAGTTTCAGCGATGGACAAGAATGAACGGATGTGACGGAATTCCATGCGGCCTCCTGATTGGCTGACGCTATCACGATTATAAAAACGCTTCATCGTCGTAAATGACGCATCAGTATCAAATCATTCGCCCTGCTCCAAACTGGCGCACCTAACGCCGCCAGCAGTGAAGAACATTGGGGGTTAGCCTCGCAGGCACGAGGCACCTCGGCCAACGATTACCCCTTGAACTCACGCGTGAACTTCCGTCCCAACTGTCCCATGACACAAGTCTTCATTCACTGAAAATTGTGTTTCTTATTTGCTGTCTCAACTTCTGGGAAAAGTCCACACAGCGGTTGAAGGGATTGAGTTGTCGTATTTGTGTGGCCTGTCTGATTGGTAATATTTATCACGTTGATACAAACGTACAACAATCATAATCACGCCATCTGGACTCCAATGGTTGTGTGCTGGAAAGGAGAAGTTGAATGAGTGACCAGAAACTGACACAGCAGAGGACTTCATGGACAACCAGACGCGACGAAAAGCGACGTCGACTAGAGAGCGTAAAGCCGTGGATGAAGGGTCCGGTTTTGGAGCAAGACAGAGTGGTCGAAACTCTCGAAACCGTGATTCAGAGCGGCGACCGGATCGTCATGGAAGGAGACAATCAAAAACAGGCGGATTTTCTTTCACGTTCTCTCGTTAAGGTAGATCCGAAGAAGATTCACGATCTTCATCTGATCATTTCAAGCATCAGCCGCCCCGAACATCTGACACTCTTTGAGTTGGGCATAGCGAAAAAAGTAGATTTCGCATTTGCCGGGCCACAAAGCCTGCGCGTCGCGCAACTTCTCGAAGATGGTGTTCTTGAAATCGGCGCCATTCATACATATGTCGAACTGTATGCTCGCTTACTCGTAGACCTTATTCCGAACGTGGTATTGGTTTGCGCAGAGCAGGCGGATCGGGAAGGCAATCTGTTCACAGGCCCCAACACTGAGGATACCCCGGTGATTGTTGAGGCCGCCGCTTTCCACGACGCGATTGTGGTCGTGCAAGTCAACAAGATCGTCGACACATTGCCACGGGTCGACATCCCCGGTTCCTGGGTTGATATCGTCCTAGAGGCCGACCAGCCATACGCGGTGGAACCCCTTTTCACCCGTGATCCCCGCCACATCACCGAACTTCAGATTCTGACCGCGATGATGGTCATCCGTGGCGTCTATGAGAGACATCAGGTCCAGTCACTCAATCACGGAATTGGTTTCGACACGGCTGCCATTGAACTTCTTCTCCCGACCTTTGGAGAGTCTCTCGGGCTTCGCGGAAAAATCTGCAAACACTTTGCGCTGAATCCGCACCCCACACTGATTCCGGCTATCGAGAGCGGATGGGTTCAGAGCATTCACTCGTTCGGAAGCGAAGTCGGAATGGATGAATACATCCGTGCTCGCCCCGACATCTTCTTCACTGGCCGGGATGGTAGCCTGCGGTCTAACCGTGTTCTCTGTCAGCTTGCTGGTCAGTACGCCGTGGATGCTTTCATTGGAGCAACGCTTCAGATGGACGGGGATGCCAATTCCTCTACGGTGACGACGGGGCGGCTTGCAGGCTTCGGAGGCGCGCCGAATATGGGGCATGACCCGCATGGACGCCGCCATTCATCGCCGGCTTGGCTCGATCTCAAGACCAATGCAGATCCAACCCTCCCGGGACGCAAGCTGGTGGTTCAGACGATTGAAACCTTCGCCAAAGGTGGTGAGCCGGCCTTCGTTGAAGCTCTGGATGCGGTTGAAGTCGGCAAGAAGGCTGGCATGCCGATTGCCCCCATCATGATCTACGGTCAGGACGTTAGCCACGTTGTGACGGAAGAAGGGATTGCTTATCTGTACAAAACTGAAGGCGTTGAAGAGCGCCGCCGGGCTTTGGCGGCAGTTGCAGGTATCAGTCCCGTCGGCCTTAAGGCAAAGGCCAATGAGACCGCCGAACTTCGTTATCGCGGCATTGTCGCCTTTCCTGAGGATATTGGAGTCCATCGCCTCCAAGCTAACCGATCCTTACTCGCGGCCAGAAGTATGGAAGATCTGGTCGCATGGTCTGGTGGCCTTTATCAGCCGCCGGCCAAGTTCAGGAGCTGGTAATGGCACAGCTAAGACCAATCACGAAATCGTCTAAGCAGTTCGACGCATTGGCCCGGTCTGAAGGGCTTTCGGAACTCGCCTGGCAATCGTTGATTGCTGAAGCAGAGCTCACACCTAAACCGGGCCTGGTTGATGGTCGAGGCTCAGGATCCCATTCAGATCTGTCGCTCGATCTGATGAGGAGGTCTGCCGACGCGATTGCCCCATACTTCACCAGGATGGCTCTGGCATCCGCCGAAGCTCAGATGAATACCAGCCTGCGTGCAGTGGTTGCCAGTATTGGTAGAGAAGCCGAAGCGGCGATGCTTCGCGCGACTTCAGGCAGCAATGCGCACAAAGGTGCAATCTGGGTTCTGGGACTACTGGTTTGTGCTGCAAGTCTGAGTGAGGGTTCCGATCCGGAATTTGTAGCCGAGGCTGCAGGCTATCTGGCTCGTTTGCCCGATCGTTCAAGACCGCAGGCGGTATCTCACGGCGATGTCGTGCTTGAACGATATGGGGCTTCCGGCGCTCGTGGTGAAGCCTACGGAAATTTTCCACACGTCGCCAAAATTGGACTTCCTGCACTGCGGGCAGCTCGCAAAAGCGGCCGAACAGAGCGGGACAGTCGGCTCGCCGCTCTGCTTGCGATCATGTCGCATCTCGATGACACCTGTGTTCTCTATCGAGGGGGACCTGAGGCACAAAAGATCGTGCACGAGGGCGCCGCTCGTGTCATCAAGGTTGGCGGCCCGGGAAGCCCAAAGGGAAATGCAGCATTGATCGCACTCGGACAAGAGCTTGTCAGTCAGCGCATCTCTCCTGGCGGCAGCGCAGATCTTCTCGCGGCCACACTCTTTCTGGACGCTCTCGAACGCGGCCTCGAACGAGTGGAAAAGGACAACAGTCTAGTGGAGGAAAACGATGGAACAAATTGAGTTCAACTATCCCGAGGCAAAACGCCTCATCACCAAGAGAGCGCACGTTGGTGTCGTGGGCTCGGGTGACATGGAGGTCCTTCTCGAACCGAATCGTGAAGAGGGGGCCCGTGTCTTCATCACAACCAGCGTCAACGGCTTCGGCGATGCATGGAAGGCGGTCTTCGATCGTTTCTTCTCGAAGTTCGATGGGGCGGTCCGTATCTACATTAACGATGCCGGCGCTACACCCGGCAGTGTGTTGCTTCGTCTCAAACAGGCAGTGGAGGTGATTGAGCAATGAACACGCCAACTCTCATTCCCGATTTCGTCAACCGCAAGAGTTTTATCGAGCTGGACGCTCGTGCCCGTGCTCAGAGCCTCTTCGATGAAGGTACTTGGAGGGAGCTCGTCGGTCCCTTCGATCGCATCGAGTCCCCATGGCTTGCTAAGCAAGGCATCGCCCCGCAATTTGATGATGGCTGCATCGTGATCAAGGGGAAAATCGGCGGAGCTTCAGCAGTCGCCATTGCGTTTGAAGGGGCCTTCCAGGGTGGCAGCGTCGGTGAAGTATCCGGCGCCAAGATGACGGCCGCCCTGGATCTCGCAACGAAAGATTCCGAGGCGGGAAAACCGACAGCTGCAGTTCTTTTGCTCGAAACAGGCGGCGTCCGCCTTCAGGAAGCGAACCTTGGTTTGGCAGCTGTTGCCGAGATCATCTCTTCAGCTCTCGCCCTTCGTCAACATGCCCCGGTGATCACAATCGTTGCAGGCACTGTCGGCTGTTTCGGAGGCATGTCTCTTGTAGCTGGCGTATCCAGCTACACAATCATGACACGCGAAGCCCGGCTTGGATTGAACGGCCCTGAGGTGATTGAACAGGAGTCCGGTATCGATGAATTTGACGCCTCCGATCGAGCGCTCATCTGGGCAATCCATGGTGGAGAACAACGCGTCGGCATGGGACTCGCTGATTCGCTCGTCGAAGATGATGCCGACAAGACAGCCGCGGCCGTCCGTGAATGTGTCCACAAAGGCGTACCGGAAAAGCACCGGACCGAGCAGGTGGATTTTTATCGCGCTCGAATTGCGGCGCTTGATACGTCCAGCCAGATAGATCCGGCAACATTGCGTCAACAGTGGGCTAGCCACAAAGGAGGTGTGCGATGAATGAACAAGTCGGATTGCGCGGCAAAGCATGGTTCAAAGCCCTGACTGGAAGCGACACCTCGAATCACGGTGATCCGAACTCCGTGCTGGCCACAACCGCGGCTATTGGAAATGAGTCAGCCCTGTTTCTCTGCGTTGTCCCCGACAAGGAAGGCCGATTTTCTTGTGTTCGCGCCGGGCAGGTTGGACTCGAAGAAGCATTCACACTCGCGACCTACGTTCGAGCAGTGATCGCCGAAGATCGAGGTAAACCTCGTGAAGCAAAGCGTCCCGTCATCGCAATCGTTGACGTCAAGAGCCAGGCCTATGGGCGTCGCGAGGAAACGGCCGGCATCTTTTTCGCGGCGGCTGCGTCGGCGGATGCATACGCATCGGCAAGAATGGCGGGACATCCCGTTATTTCGCTGGTAGCCGGCCACGCATTCAGCGGCGGATTTCTCACTCACGGCTACCAGGCTAATCGCATTCTGGCATTCGATGATGCTGGGATTACGATCCATGCAATGCATAAAGAAGCGGCAGCCAGAATTACGAGAAGGTCCGTTGCGGAACTCGAGAAGCTGGGACACGAGATAGCTCCCATGTCGTATGACGTCCGGGACTATGCGAAACTCGGTCTCCTGTTCAAGCTGTTGCATGCCGAAGACCCAGAACACCCGACTTCGAATGAGGTTGCAGAAGTCAGGAAAGCAATCACGGAAGCGATCGCTGATGCACGTAAAGGCAAGCTCGATCTGAGTAACAGGTGGGAGTCGGACGCCGCAAAGGAAACGCGGAAAGGCACCCTTGCAGTGCGAGCTGCTCTGGAAGCGCAATGGTTCAACGAGTAAGAGGTCGCAATGACTCTGATTCTTCTAAATGCGTTGCTCCCGATTTTCGTCGGCCTGCTATTGGGGTACATAGCAGCTTCAATTCAACTCCTGAAATCGCCAGCTCAGCGCTGATTGCCTCGTATGGTGTAGGGGCATTTTCTATGGCCGGCTGGATGCTCGTATTCACGAAGTACTTGTGAGGGAATCTAATGGTTGGCACGCTGCATGTCCACGATCTCCTTCTCCTTAGAACAGAGTCGGCGGTCATCTCAACTCAAGGGGATCCAGCGTGCCCATACCTCAATCCCAATCAGCGTCCGTGGGTGGTTGTACGCAGAAGCTGCATCTCAGATGGATTGATCCCCGTGGGAATGCGTGGATCACAAAGGCACGAACGATGTGCAGGATTCACAAAGTTGAATGAAGTGTTAGAGACTCGGCGTCCAGATCAATTGCGGCTACTGCTCGCAGAGGATTCACGCCGAGGACTACAGGCGTTCCGAAGCTTGTCCTATCTCAAAAGCCATCTCGCAGGATTGGACATGAGCTGGGGTCCGGGCGGAAGCGTGGGTTATGAACTGGCCTCTGGAATACCGGCTGTCCGCGCTGACAGTGATTTAGACTTTATACTTTTCGCGCCCAGAAAACTTGAGATTACGGAAGCACAGGATTTGTGGCGCATGATCAGCAGTGCTCCGGGAAAGGTCGATGCACTGGTAGAAACACCTTTCTGTGGTTTTTCTTTAGAGGAATTCGTGACAACCTCGCCTCATAAGATTCTGCTTCGCACCAGTAACGGCCGCATTCTCGGCTCCAATCCGTGGAGTCTGTCGAATGGCGAGGATAGCTAACGTGAATCCTGCATTTTTGTTTCCGGGACAAGGAGCACAGCAACCTGGAATGCTTCATGAACTCGTTGATGATCCTGCTGTCCAACTGACGCTCGATGAAATCAGCGACGTATTGAAATCCGATGTTCGTTTGTTGGACTCGCCTGAGGCATTGAATTCCACAGTATCGGTTCAACTGGCTCTTCTGGCTTCTGGAGTGGCTACGGCTAGAGCTTTGCAGAGGCAAGGTGTCACATGTTGTGCAGTTGCAGGTTTATCTGTGGGCGCCTTTGCAGCAGCCGTCGTTGCCGAGGCGATCCCATTAAAGGATGCGGTCATTCTGGTTCGTTCCCGCGCAGAGAAAATGGAACAGCTATATCCAGTCGGCTACGGCTTGGCTGCCATCGTCGGTCTTAACGAGCGACAGGTCACGGCTATCGTCAATGCAGTGCACACGGCCGCGACTCCTGTATTCGTAGGAAATATCAACGCACCAAGGCAGATCGTCATTGCAGGCTCCATAGAAGGGATGCAGAAGGTTTTAGAAGAGGCGAGTCGGAACGGTGCCAGAAAGGCTGAGCTCCTTCACGTTTCAGTGCCGTCCCATTGTCCTCTACTTTCGTCCGTTGCTGACTCACTTCGGCACCAGCTAAATTTTATGCAGCTGAAGCCGCCAAAATTGCCCTATATCGCGAATGTGAACGGACGAGCGGTGCGTTCCGCGTCGGCAGTAGCGACGGATCTGGCGGACAACATCGCCCATGGAGTTCGCTGGCATGACGCGACGATAGTCGCGGAGGAATTGGGTTGTAATCTCTTCCTTGAAATGCCGCCGGGCCACACCCTGACAGACCTCGCAGAAGAAAACGTCCCCAGCGTTACCGCTTGTGTGGTCACAACGGACCTTTTCAGACACGTTTTGCGACTCGCCGCCGCTTAAGTGTCTTATGTGAAGACCCCAACGAGGCGATTAACCCGATCGCGCGATGTTCACCCCGCCTGGAGAACCGGATATCCAATGCTCTGAGCGACCGGTCCGCTGTAGGTAGGCGCAGCGGAGTAGCGACCAATCGTCACGTCGCTTCCCTCCTACCAGCAAGACGGATACATCTGGATTATTGACAGTTGTATATTTGCTTCCAAAAGCCCAGATACGAGCCGCCCGCTCCTATCCCATCGTCAAGAAGAGTCGCGAGTGAATATACGCTGTTGCCATTCGCTGTGAGTTGGAGCGGCCAGACGGAGGGCTCACTGGTGTCCACGCTCCAGCCACTCTGCTGGTTCCCGAAGCCATCGAATTTCGCATACTCGGGGTGAGAGAAGAAGTCTAAAATACTCACCACTATGTTCCCATTGGCGCAAGCAATGGAGTGGGGCGTGTCAGAGGTAGAGCCACCCATGCGAGTCCAGCCGCTCCAACTTGAGGCGCCGAGCGTTTGGTGGGTCATCCAGAACTGATTCGGGATAGAGGCCGCTGCCGAGGCTTTGCCACCTTCTAGCTATGAGCACAATTTTTGATCAGTGCCCCGCCTCATAGAAAGAATATGTCGCTGTGTAAGGGACTCTGAGCATTGCGCCCTGGCTACAAATAACGTCAGGCGCATTTCCCCCATGCGTCTCGGTACGCTGGATAAATCGTACTGCCGCCAATCTTCCGGTACCCCCGACCGACTCAAGCAACAACCACGGCACTGCGGTCGGATCGGGAGCAACCTGCTTGGCGACGGCCTTTCCTTTTACCCAACTACCATCATTGAGCTGCCAGGTAGGACCTGCAAAGTGTCGTCCAATGACAGATCCTTCCTGATTGAGGAGCTTGGCATCTGGGGCCTTCAATGCCCAACTGCCATTGACGCAGCCGTACACTTGATCTCCACTTCCAACGGCCTGTAGCAGAAGTCTGAAGTGAGGAGGTACATCGATCGACTCTTTCGCCGTTTGGGCGATAGAGACTGGCGCCATGCAGGCAGCGGCGAGGACCAATACGATCGTCCCCATGCGCTTGACATCGAGAGACAGAGTTTTAGCGGATGTTTTTGGACCATTCGCAATATCTCGCGAGGGGTTGCTGTTTCCTGGACGCTGCGAAGCTGGCGTGAGAAGTGTATCGAGTAATGCATCAAAAAGCATTGGGTACGCCTTTCGTGACGACCGACAAGCAAGCGTTTGAGTGGAGAAAGTTCGCCGAACTGGATCGGTGCGAATAAAATCTTTCGATTAGCAAAGCCCTGTTGCGGAAGACTCATCAACGCCGCTTTTATAACGGAGTGGTCATCTTTCTTTCAATGAAACGCCTTGGCTGAGTTTTGAGAACTATCAACGCACAGTGTAATTGGTCTCTCTCCGGGCAGGCATAGAGACAGAGCGCATCCCAAAATGAGCAGGGCCACATGCATCGCCATCGAATTACTGAAAGCGCGAGCGTATGCATGAAGGCTGGTTTCCGCGCCGAGAGAGACGTAAAAGAACCCGCCAACGATGGCGATTCCAAGGGCAGAACCAATCTGAAGAGCAGTCATTACCATGCCGGAGGCCAATCCCGCGTGCCGTTCGTCGATATCTCCGATAACTGCTTTGATGATGCGTGGCATGACAATGCCAAAGCCAATCCCCGCACACACGAGGCCTTCTTCAAGGCCTCGTAACTGGTACCGAGCACAGAGCGCAACGATACCGAAGCCAATCACTTGCAGGGCGAACCCAGCGGGGAGCGCATAGCTTCTGATGCGGGTATCTAGAGCAGATGCAGCGGAGCTCAAGAAGAAGCTGACTGCAAAAGGCAGCATCGCTATTCCTGCTTGGAGTGGTGTCTTGTGCAGTCCCGCCTGCAGATAGAGCGAGAAGGTCAGATAGAACGCTGACAGCATGTAGAAAACCAGTCCCATCAGAATCCCCAGACTGAAGCGGCGGTTCCGAAACAGGGCGAGCTCTACTAGTGGATCAAGACCCTTTGAGGCAAGGCGTGCCTCGTATTGGATGAACCCGAGCAAAGAAATAATGCTGAGGCAGACCATCCCCATCATCCACTTGGGCCAGCCGAGTTCGCGTCCTTCTATCAGCGGATAAACAAGGAAGCCAAGCGTCACGGATAGCAAAATAGCGCCGATGAAATCCAGTTTTCTCGCATGTAAAGATTTGCTTTCCTTCACAAAGAAGACAGCTCCCACGAATGCCACTATACCGATCGGGATATTGATAAAGAAAATAGATTGCCATGAGTATCCGAAGGGGTGTGCGAAGACAAGGAATCCTCCGAGCAGCTGGCCGCAGATGTTCGCTAACCCGAACGTTGCTCCATATAACGCCAGGGCACGTGTTTGTTCCGGACCAGGGAACAAGACGCGGATAGATGCCAGGACCTGTGGGGCCATGACGGTAGCCATAAGGGCCTGCAAAATACGTCCGAGAATCAACGCTGTTGGAGAAGCTGCGAATCCACACAGAAGAGAGGCTACGGAGAATCCTGCCACGCCAATTAGAAACATTCTTTTGCGTCCAAACAGGTCGCCAAGACGCCCTCCCGTGATGAGCATGACCCATAAGTGGCGGCATATGCGGAGATGACAAACTGCACTTGTGCCGAGCTGGCACCGAGGTTTTGGCGGATGGATGGCAAGGCGAGATTGACAATGGTGAAATCCAGGATCGGAAGGAACGCGCCTGTCAGCAAGACCGCAAGCGCCAGCCATTGTGTTGTCAGAGCGGCACTCACTGGCAGTTCGGTCGTCGCCGTATGTAGTTCTTGTGTCGATGAACTCATCTATCCTCCTGGCATCTGGAATGTTTATGCGGCGTCAACCATGCCGGTAATTCCAAGTAGCTTGACTACAAATCTATCGAGAGGGAATAATAATGTACAGATATGACTAATTGTTTAAGTCATAACAAAATTGGATGATCATGGTTGTTCTTGACATAGATTCTGTTCACGCGTTTCTTTTGGTTGCAGATCTCGGTTCTTTTACGAAAGCCGCATCGGCCCTTGATACTTCGCAGGCCGCGATCAGCGTCAAGGTCAAACGCCTGGAAGACAGGCTGGGCTATCGACTCCTGGATCGGACGCCGAGGAACGTTCGGCTATCAACTCAGGGAATGACCTTTCTCCAACCGGCGAGGAATCTCATCACGGCACATGAGCGTGCGGTTGCGGGTTTGTCCGCGGAGGTCAGACGGATCTCAATAGGGATCAGCGACCAGATAGCAGGCCCTGGATTGCCAGCTTTGTTACAAAGATTGAGCGCTTTTGATCCCGGTCTTATCATCGAGGTCCACATTAATTCGTCCCCTTATCTCATGGAGTCCTTCGATAAGGAAACTCTCGATGCGGCAATCGTCAGGAGGGAGGACGATCGGCGTGATGGCGAGCTATTGGTCCAGGAACGATTTGGGTGGTTCGCCTCTCCAGAGTGGGAGCTAGTCCCTGGGCAGCCTCTACGACTTGCATCCATAGCAAAATCCTGCGGAGTGCGATCTGATGCTACCAAGTTGCTCGATAAAGCGGGAATTCCCTGGAGAGAAGTTTTCGTGGGAGGGGGTATGACGGCCATCGGAGCAGCGGTTTCGGCAGGTTTAGCAGTTGCACCGTTAGCCTATAGCGTGGCTCCGCTTGGAGCTCTCGACGTCGGGCGTCGATATGGGCTTCCCCGACTTCCTGATTCAGATGTGATCATGCATTCAACAATTGTCGATCCGGTTTCCAAAGAGGCGCTCAAAATACTGGCCGCCGCTTTTCGAAGCAGGTATGCAAATATGTCTACGGCCGGAACAAAAAAACATCATCCACCCATCTTTTCTCAAAAGTAGAACTAGGCATACTGCTAGGCTCCACATTGGATGATTTCAGGTCCGCATCCCGCGGATCGCTGGATTTAGCGCTCATCGACCTATTCAGGTGGCCTTATTCAGTGGCCATCTATTTTGCGGAGCGGTTCATTCCCATTGCGTACAACGAGCCGGAATCAAGGCTTTTGGAGACACGACCAATACACGACCATCGTACGGTCGAAACCATCCCAAATGGTCCTAAACCATCCTAAATAAAGGAGACTACAACGCTAATCTTCTCAATGATATCCGCTGATTCCAGACCACTTAGTTAGCTTGCCAGGCGGCCCTGAAAAGGCCGGCGTCGGCGGTTCGATCCCGTCTCTGGCCACCATTTTAAAATCAACCACTTATCTGAACTGAGAAGACGCGACCTGTGGAGTAATTACCCCTAGTGCTCCGGCTCAGGTTCGCGTTACTCGAATGTGTGGTTCTTCGACCACCGATCAGTTGGCTTGATTAGGGAAGATCAACGTCAAGGGCGTAAACATTACCTCGGTTCAACATTCAGCGAAGCGAGAGGCGAACCATCCGGCGCCATACCTGCCTCGACGTAAACGCGTACCCAACGGAAGGAACGAAAGCACCATTGGAGTGGCGCAAGCTGACTGTTCACCGGTTCTGAGATAATTGCCGAAGTTCCCCGTTTCAGGCTTCTCGCAAGACTTTAATTGGTGAATTACTGAGCTAGAGCACCGATGCAGGGCTACGATGCAGTCATTGTCACAATCTGAAAAAGAACTGAGCGGCGCGACCCTTACATCAAATGCCGCTCTGGTTCGCGAACAACTGAACCGCCTCCTCGCGCACCCCTTGTTCACAAATAGCAAGCGATATCCGGTCTTGCTCGCGTATACGGTAGAACAAGCGTTGCTGGGCAACGCCGGCGAATTAAAAGAGAGAACAATTGGCGTCGAGGCCTTCGGACGTGAACCAAACTACGATGTGAATCTCGACCCTGTAGTTCGCACGACCGCAGCTGAGGTTCGAAAGAGGCTTATTCAGTACTATTACAGCCCCGATCATGCGGGAGAGCTGATCATCGAGGTGCCGGTCGGCTCATACGTTCCTTTATTTCGAGAGCCTTCGCCTCATGCCGCCGTTCAATCCGGTACTCAGTTGGTCTATGAGTCACCTGAGGCATTACCTCAAGGTCGGGTAGAGTCGGAAGCTCGCCTAGCCGATTCCCCTAAAGGATCTGCAGGCCGTTCTGTTTACGCCTGGATACCGATTGCGATTGCTCTTCTTGTTGCTGGGCTCTTAGCGTTCGGCATAGGCCGTGTAAGATTCCCGGGACAGGCCGCACGCATCAGTGGTCCCTCAGATATGGACCGCTTTTGGGAGCCAATTACCGCCACTTCCAGCCGGGTTACGTACTGCCTGGGCGTGCCAACGGACGCTGTGGATCTCCAGGTCAGAACGGCCTCTGCGTTCCCGGCTGGAGAGGGTGGGAGTCTGAATGTTTACGATGTCATCACACTTGCGCGTTCCATCGCGCCCCTTGTGCCAAAAAACGGTGAATTTCGCGTTTTAGCCGCTTCGGAAACCGGCTTCGCTCAATTGCGGGAGGCCCCGTCCGTCATGATTGGCGCTTTTGACAATCCCTGGACGATGCGCATAACCCAGGATTTGCCGATTGGCTTCGAATATGACAACCACGTTCGCAAGGTAGTAGATCGCAAGAGTGTCCCGAAAAGAATCTGGACGCTTCAGTGGCAGGTTCCGATGAAAAGTCTTGCACGGGACTACGCCGTTGTCGCCCGAATTCATGACCAGGTATCGGGACAACCGGTGATCATCCTGGCAGGTATTCTGGGCGAAGGAACAGAGGCGGCAAGCGAGGTCGTGTCAAATCCTGCGTATCTGGACGCAATGTTGCAGAAGGCTCCGAAGAACTGGGACCAACTGAATCTAGAGGCCGTCATAGAAGCGAATGTGATTGAAGGCCACCCCGGACCGCCAACGGTTGTTGCTGTGGAGACCTGGTAAAGACGTTTCCATACCGAAAAAGCTGTATCATACATCCCTCAAAACCGCGCCCCCGTTCCCTCTTTATCGTATTGCAAATACGACACTTATACATACTCCTGCACCGTCTAATGCACGATGCAGCTTATAAAAACATTCGGCTCTCCCTAATCTGAGTACGTTCCAGAGTTCTCCGGAGGATCCGGCAGGATCCCCCGACGGATTGAAGGGGACTTTGTATGAGACGCATTCTAGGATTCGCCCTCTTGTCGATTCTGTTTTCGGCCACTGTGATGACTGCTCAGAACTCTCAGACGTTCTATCTTGCCACCGCTGCCCGAGCAGGGAACATTCAGCTTCCTCGTGGAATATACGAGGTCACCTGGAGCACACCCTCGAAATCGCGAGTGACGTTGACCATCAAGACGGAAGACGAAAAGACATTCAAAATTTTCGCGCGCGTGATTGAGGGAAAGCAGGACCGAACCGGCGTGGTCACATCCGTCGTGGACGGAGTTTCGTACCTGCAGGAGCTTCACACGAGCAATGCCAAATTCATACTTCAAAACGGGATAGAAGGGTCCAAATGAGTTCCGTCTGGAGACAAATGAAGAATCGCAAGTTTAGTTTTTACCTCCTTTGCATGGCTGGGAGAACTGTCCGATGAATGTTGCTATTACTGCAGACCGTACGAGTAGTGGAAAAGAACACTTTGAAGTGCTGGATGGTTTGAGAGGAAGCGCGGCCTTTCTGATCGTGCTCTTTCACATATTCAACTACCCATTTGGCTTTAGGCCTCCTCTTCACTTAATGCACCACGCCTATTTGGCGGTCGACTTTTTCTTCGGGCTTTCTGGCTTTGTGGTCGCGTATGCATACGACGATCGCTGGACACGGATGACGGTGCTTCAATTCTTCCGCATCCGTCTCATCCGGCTTCACCCTCTGGTTCTGATCGGCGCCACTCTGGGCCTGGTGGGTTACATATTCGATCCCTTCAGCAAGGAGATGAATCATACTGCCGCTCCGATGCTGCTGCTCGCATATATCGCCTCATTGCTTCTGCTGCCGACACCTCCGGTTGGGGGGAGATTACATGAGACTCAGGCACTCAATGGGCCTGCCTGGTCACTGATGCAGGAGTACCTCGGGAACATCGCATATGCTCTGATTCTTCGCAGGCTGCGCACAATCACACTGGCGATCATCTTTGGATTGTCTGGGCTGCTTCTCATTTGGACCGCGAATACGAAAGGATCGCTTGACGGAGGTTGGGGTTATCCGGAGATATGGATGGCGCCGCTACGCCTCACGGTCTCCTTCGTGATCGGTCTCTGGCTTTATCGAATTCATGGCCGCATTCGGTTCCCCAAGACCGGACTGCTCCTACTTTCGATTGTTCTTGTGGTGTGCTTTCAGATGCCACAATTCCCGAAAGTGAGTGGTCTCTCGTTAAACGGTCTTTATGACGCGGCATGCGTGCTCTTCTTGTTCCCGCTCGTCATCCTTTGTGGGGCGCACTCGAACGCAGGCACAGGCATGATCAGGCTCTGCAAGTTCAGCGGTCGACTTTCCTATCCCCTCTATATCACTCACATTCCGTTCGTATATGTCCTTGCAGGCTACTCGTGGACGAGGCATCCGAGCGTGGAAGTGAAGGTGATATGGATTTTCCTGCTTATTCCATTTGTGATCTTTGTGGCTTGGATTGCTCTGAAGTATTTCGACGAGCCTGTTCGCGCTTGGCTGACCCGTCGTTATGGCATCAAGCGGAGTTCCAGCATCAAGCCAGTGATCGCTTAATCACAGAGCAGAAAGGCGATTGGGAAACACGATGGGTCGGATTTCTAAAAGAACTCGGTGCTCTGCCGGGCGGATCCTGATGCTTGTATTGGCGTTAACAGTACCACTTTTCGCACAGGAACAGAGCACCTCCGCTATATGGCGTGGTCTTGTGAAAAACAGTGTCGGAATTCCGATTGTGGGAACCAAAGTGCGGCTGAAAGGAACTTCCACCGCTGAATCAAGCACAGCGGCCGATGGGAGCTTTTCTCTTGCTGCTTTGCCGGCTGGAAAGTACAAGCTCACGATTGTTGCGGATGGAACGACCGCGACTTACGCGCAGACGATTACTTTGACCTCGGACTCACCAGCGGTAGTGATCACAGTGTCGAATAGCCGTGAAATCACAGTGGCCACGCAGCAGCAGACGGATCAGAAGGGCGGCGAGAAACTCTCAAGTCAAAAGGTAAACGAGTTGCCATTGAACGGACGCGACTTCAGCACGCTGCTTCTGCTGGCGGCAGGCACCATGACGGACGCGAATGGGGCTACGAACTTTACGCAGCAGTTTGCGATCAATGGACAGCGTGGTGTCGAAGCGGTGTTCGCGATGGATGGAGCGGACATCAGCGATCCGGAGATGGGCGGGAGCACATTCACGAATTTCAACGTCGATGCGATTCAGGATCTGCAATCAAGTTCGGGCTGGATGCCGGCCGAGACCGGACGGGGTGCCGCCGGTTTCACAAACATCGTGACACGGTCGGGTCAGAGTGGGTTTCACGGATCATTCTTCGAGTTCATAAGAAACTCCGCTCTTGACGCACGGAATTATTTCGATCACCCGTCCATTGCGGAGCCGGGCAGGATCCCACCGTTCCGAAGAAATGAATTCGGATTCACAAACGGTGGACCAGTCGTCCTGCCCCACCTCTACGACGGGCGCGGCCGTACGTTCTATTTTGGGCAGTATCAGGGGTTCCGGCAGGTGCTTGGAACCACGCAGGTGCTCGCCGTGCCGACAGCAGATGAGCGGGGAGGCCAGGACACGGTGACCTATCCGGACGGTAGCACGGACACTTTGCGGGTGAACGTTAATCCTGCGATCGCAACTATACTGGCCCGCTACCCGCTTCCGAACAACCCGACTGGCGCATATGGACCTCGAACATACGCAGCACCGTCGAAGGTCGACACAGATGCAGATCAATTTTCAATTCGCATCGATCAAAAATTGGGAGCGAAGGGGCAGTTTCTTGGTCGATTTAACTACGACAACCTGACGGGACCTACGACAAACCCCGATCAGACACTGCTTGATCCGACCTTCGGTGTGCAGTATGTAGATAGACAACGAAACGTAGTATTCAGCTATACGCGCACAGAGTCGCCGCGATTTCTCTGGTCGTCATCACTGAGTATTACGCGGACGACTCCATCATTTCCGACACAAAACTATACCGACCCGGCACTGAAGTTCACGGATGGCCTCTACGAGGCATTTAATTCAGCGGCGGGATCGGTAATGTCCGCATTCGGTAATCTGTTCCACGGACAACTAGATTTCGTTAGGACGACACAGCAGCATGCAATGAAGTGGGGTATCGAGGCACGCCTCAATCGAGACACGACCTATTTCGGCACCAGCCCGAACGGGGAATACGACTTTGGCGGTGGAACGGTCTATTCGCCGGTATTTATTCCTTCTGCATCCGGAGAGCACAACGTGAAGGTGGGCGATGCCCTGCCGGACACGCTGAGCAGTTTGCTGATCGGGTACCCGTATGGGTACACGATCGCGGTCGCCCCGCCCTATTTGTCGAATGGAGCGCACATTGGGCCGGCGGCGATCAACAGGAACGACGTGAATGCCTATGTGCAGGACACATGGAAAATCAACCAGCAGTGGGTGCTCGATTATGGGCTGCGGTATGAGTTATACACACCGATAACTGAGCGGGCAAATCGGACAGCGGGTTTTCTAGACGCGTTTCCGCCGACCGGAGTTAGACAGGAGTATTTGATTAATCCTCAGCCTGGCTATCAGACGGGTTGGAATGGCTGGGGGCCCCGTGTGCAGCTGAATTGGAATGCGCCAAAAGCCGTGCATGTGCACATAGGTGGAGCGATCACTGTGATTCCACCGAACATCTGGCAGGACAACTCTCTCACAGGATCGACACCGTTCGTGATCTATCCGCGCGTCAATGCGACGAAGAACGGCGAAATTGCGTACGGATTCCAGATCACACCCAACGAACTACCGCAGGTCTATACACCGGATGGCGTGAACGTGTTAGCGAGTGGCGATACGAAGAAAGTTCCAGCGAACACAGTGATGGACGTGAATCGATACCAGGAAGATCTGGCAGCACTGTCACCGGGCAATCAGCTGTCTCTGCTGAATCTGAGCGGGATGGATCGCCGCTTCAACAATGCCTATCTTCAGACCTGGGCGCTGGGACTGGAGCGAGCATTCGGCGGGCTGACGGCCAATGCAGCGTATGTCGGAACATCGGCGTTTCGCCTTCCCCGGTTTTCATACCCAAACGCGTATCAAGGAGCGGATCCGGGATTCGCGAAGTTTACGAACTTCGACACTGGTGGCGTCGCAACTGGAGGCTTCGGGTTCGAGTCCGTGATTACCAATACTGCGCACTCATCCTATAGCGCGTTGCAAACTTCGTTGGCAGGGCGGGTCGGACGCGGCGGTCCGGGATTGCAAGCGGGATACACCTGGAGCAAATCGTTGGATGACGTTAGCGGCCTGCTAGGAGGAACAGGTTCGACGGGCGCAGTATCTCTGTTCAGCCCGCAGGACCCATTCGACACACATGCAGAGAAAGGCCCGTCAAATTTCGACGTGACGCACGCCTTCACTTTGAGCGCGGCGCAGGACCTGCATTTGCAGGGCCTAGGAGTGCAGCCCGCTGGTATCCGAGTGTTAACTCAGGGTTGGCAGTTGCTGAGCATCTCGACGATCACCAGTGGAGCGCCGTTCACCGTTTACTCAGGGATTCAGCAGACGGGCGCGGGGACAATTGGGGCGGACCGACCAGACCAGATCGGCAAGCCGAACCTCTCGACGGCTCGCAGCTCAACTCGACGACGGGAAGACTATTTTGGGCTCGGCGCCGCCAACGCGACGTTCTTTTCGATTCCCATCGGAATACCGGGTGGAACCGGACCTAACTCGGGGCGATTCGGAATGCTCGGGCGGAATAGCTTCCGCGGGCCGGCTTATTACGACTTCGACTTTGCGGTCATCAAGACAACGCCGATTGTCCACCGAAGCAGTGGCCTGGAGCGTGCCGACCTTCAGTTTCGCGGGGAGTTCTTCAATGTGTTCAACGTGGTGAACATGGGCCTGCCGGCGAACACGATCAAAGGCTCGGGGTTTGGCGTGATCAGCAAAACGGCCGGGACCTCTCGGCAAATTCAGTTTTCCCTGAAGCTCATCTATTAAGAGGTGGTGGCAATAACGACGGCCAAAGCAGTCATTGAGGAATAGACGGGGCTTCTGAATACATCGAATCCCTAGTTAACTCTTCTTCGGCAGCATCATTCGTGAAAGCCTGGTCAAATTATGCTGCAAATCTAAATTTCCGAAGAAAATCAGAGATTGCGAAGGGCTGTCATAAAGTTTTCGATCTTGCGGGTCGACGATGCTTTGCCGGATTTGAGGTTGCGCTCAATGCATAATCCGGAGAAGAAGGACAGTACCATCTCCGCAATCGCGGAGGGAGCCATTTTAGGCTTTTCCGCCTCGATATTCATGGAGAGAAGACGCTGCAATAGCGCCCGATTCTCCGTCACGACCCCATAAGCTTCATCCGGAAGGATCGCGAACTCCCGCATCGAATTGACGGAAAAGCATCCCTGTTGTTCCCCCTTGTTCAGAGGGCCATTCTTAAGGAACGTCTCGACGTTCTTCCAACCGAGAGGATCCTTAGTGAGAAGCCCCCTCTTTCCCTGGCTCTCGAGGTAGTGCCGAAGGCACGCTATAAAAAGATCTTCCTTGTCTCTGAACTCCGTATACAGCCCCGACTTGTTCACACCTGTGGCCCGCTCCAGGTCCTGGAGGCTCGTGTCGGCGAACCCATGCTTCCAGAAGACAGGCATCGCTTTCTCCAGTACTTCCTCTCGGCTAAAGTTCTTCGGGCGTCCCATGCACATATTATTCGATAAAGAACTAAATAGTTCAATATCTCTGCATCCTCGTTGCCCTTCCATCATCGTATAGAACTGAGCGGTTCAAAACGGGCTCGCCAATCCGAGAAAGTCGCGGTCAGTGGAGTGGTGAATCGTTCACAGGAAAACAAAGGAGATCTATGTCTAAGTTAGCGAAGAAGGTGGCACTCGTTACCGGCGGTTCCCGGGGCATTGGCGCAGCGATTGCGAAGCGTCTGGCCGCGGATGGAGCAAGCGTGGCCATCACGTATGCCAAGGACGCCAGCGCGGCTTCGGCCGTAGTCAAGGCGATTGAGTTCGGGGGCGGAAAGGCTATTGCGATCCAGGCGGATGCTGCCGACGCCGAAGCTGCCAAGAGAGCGGTCGAAAAGGCAGTCGCGACCTTCGGCCGTCTGGATGTGCTTGTGAACAACGCCGGCACAGCCATTCCGAAACCGTTCGAGGAGGCCACGCTGGAGGAAATGGATCGCGTGCTCGACATCAACGTCCGCGGCGTATTTGCCGCTACGCAGGCGGCTCTGAAGCACATGAAGGATGGTGGCCGCATCATCATGGTCGGTTCGGCTGTGGGCGAGCATGCCGTTGCGCCCGGCCTTGTACCTTACGCGGCCACGAAGGGAGCCGTGAAGATGTTTACGCAGGCATTGTCCAGAGAGGTCGGGAGCCGGGGCATTACGGTCAACAACGTGCAGCCGGGTCCGATCGACACGGATTTGAATCCCGCCTCGGGTGATTGGGCGGTACCACAGAAGGCCGCAACAGCACTCGACCGCTATGGGCACGTAGATGAGATCGCCGCGATGGTGGCGTTCGTCGCCGGTCCGGAGTCCTCGTACATTACAGGGGCGAATCTGACCGTGGACGGCGGAATGAACGCCTAAACAGCGTACCCGCCGGCTATGGGACTAAAGAACTATCTATCCGTGATGTGAAAGGGCAAGAGACAGAAATGACTACACTTCAAAACAAAACAGCGCTTGTAACGGGCGCAGCCAGAGGAATCGGCCGAGCGACAGCAGTGGCTCTTGCTGAGGCCGGAGCTCATGTCCTGGTTCACTATGGCCGTTCAAAACAGGAAGCGGAGTCTCTAGTGGCCGAGATTCAAAAGAAAGGTGGGCACGCAGATGCAATCTCAGAGGACCTGGCAGCTCCGGAGGGTGCCGCGCTGCTCGCAAAACAAGTGCGTTCCATCGTTGGCGACCGCTTGGATGTGCTTGTGCTCAACGCAGGAATCAGCAAGGCGGCACGTATCGCGGATTACACGGCAGAGAGTTTTGACAGCCTCTTCGCCACAAATGTCCGAGGCCCGTTCTTCCTGGTACAGCAACTCCTGCCCGTTCTAGGTGATGGTTCAAGCATTGTTGTCATCTCTTCTCTCGGAGCGCGCGTGGTGGTGGGCAAGCCCGCTTTGGAAAATCCTTCAATTCTTGCCTACGCCTCTACCAAAGGAGCGCTTGAGACTCTGGTCAAGAACTGGGCCGCTATTCTCGGGCCGAGCGGCATACGCGTAAACGCTGTTGCGCCAGGCATCATTGACACCGACATGTCGAATTTCACGAAGACAGAAACGGGACGCGAGGTCGCTCTGGGAATGCAGGCGCTCAAACGAATCGGCAAACCCGAAGATGTCGCCGCGGTCGTTGCGTTTCTGGCGTCCCATGCGGCGCGCTGGATCACGGGCGCCAGTATTCCCGTCGATGGCGGTTCGAAGATCTAACTGACAACGGTAGGAACGCAATGAATAACACTTTAAGCAAAGGCAAAGAGATCAAGATTCCTGGCCCCGATCATCCCATCAGGATTTCTCCAGTTGAGAGCAAGGTGCGTGTAACTGTCGCTGGAAGGATTGTCGCCGAATCGACGCGAGCACTGCGGCTGGAGGAAAAAGGATACCCATCCGTCTATTACTTGCCGCGGCGCGATGCGGACATGTCGTTACTCGTTCGGACAACGCACTACACCTACTGTCCATACAAAGGCGATTGCACGTACTTGAGCATTCCCATTGGCGGTACGAAATCGGAATATGCCGTTTGGACCTACGAAAACCCTTATGGGGCAGTCGCTGAAATTAAGGACCACCTGGCGTTTTATCCCACGCGCGTCGATGCAATTGAAGTGATCGCTTAAGAACATTCAGTCGATCGATGCAGGAGTTCATGTGATGTCGAATCAGACACTTTTCACACCCTATCGGATGGGAGACCTCGTGCTTCCTAACCGCATCGTCATGGCGCCTCTCACCCGGATGCGTGCACAGTCGCACGATCATGTGCCCACGGTCTTGCAAGCGGAGTATTACGCGCAGCGTGCCTCGGCCGGACTGATCATCGCCGAGGCCACCGCGATTAGCCCGGAAGGATTTGGCTGGGCCGATACACCAGGCCTCTGGACGGAGGAGCAGGTCCGCGGATGGCGACGCGTTACAGATGCTGTCCATGCAGCCGGCGGCCGCATCATTGCACAGCTCTGGCACATGGGAGCAATCTCACATCCTGAACTACTAAACGGCGCGCAGCCCGTGTCGGCCTCGAACGTCGATCCCGGCCAGCTGTCGTTCACTCGGACAGGCCGGAAGCCGACAGTAACACCGCGGTCTCTGACGAAGCAGGAGATTCAAGTCACGGTTGCGGACTTCGCGAGAGCTGCACGAAACGCTATGGCAGCCGGCTTCGATGGTGTCCAGATCCTCGCCAACTATCTCTATTTGATCTCGCAGTTTCTGAATGCCGCTACTAACCTGCGTAAAGACGAGTACGGCGGGAGCCTGGAAAATCGCTCGCGTTTTCTCTTCGACGTAGTCGAGTCGGTCCTGGGTGAGGTCGATGCGCAACGGGTTGGAGTCAAGATCAGCCCGATGCACGAAGGCGGCGCATTTCAGGCCAACGATGAAACTTTACCCGTCACCGAATATGCAATTCAGAAGCTGAGCTCCTACAATCTTTCGCACTTGCTGCTCATGGGGAATACCACGGACTTTTCCGGTACTCCACTCGAAAAATTGGCCGACGATGGCATGTTCCGGCATTTCCGCCCTCTCTTCAAAGGCACACTGATCGCGAATGTGAAGATGGATCGTGATCGTGGCAATTGCCTTATTGCGGAAGGTCTGGCGGATCTGGTGGCGTTTGGCCGTCCCTACATCGCAAATCCCGATCTGGTTCAGAGGTTTCGAGAGAACGCCCCTCTCGCTGAGGTTGATTGGGACACAGTGTACGGCTCGGGGCAGCGTGGCTATTCCGATTACCCAACCTACCAACCATCAGAACTCACACGGAGCTGAACATGCCAAAGACAACACCCGAACAGAACAAGGCGATCGCCCTCGAAGCCTTCGACACTCTCTTCAACAAACGCGACTACGCAGCAGCAGAACGCTTCTGGTCGCCGAAGTACATTCAGCACAGCGCACACATCGCGCCGGGACGCGAAGGTCTGTTTGCTCTGGTCCGCTCGACGCCTGATACGTTGCGCTACGAAAACCAACTCATTGTTGCAGAAGGCGACTATGTCATTGCGCACGGCCGCTTCTCCGGAATCGGAAGGACCGCAGCCTGGATCGCCGCAGACATTATCCGGTTCCAAGACGGCCTTCTGGCCGAGCATTGGGACGTGTTGCAAGACGAAGCCACACAGAAAGAGTCCGTCAGCGGCCTTCCCATGTTTGGCAACAGTTTCCCTTCATAAATGTTCGATCCCCACATTTTGTGGACAAGCCGAGAGCAACGCTGGCAGAGGACAACTACCGATGACCAAAACTAAGAAGCTGCAAGGGAAAGTAGCAGTGATTACTGGCGGCACAACCGGGATAGGGTTCGCTGCAGCAAAGCTCTTTGTAAAAGAAGGCGCCTACGTGTTCATCACGGGCCGTCGTCAAAAGGAACTCGACGAGGCCGTGAAAGCAATTGGCAGCAATGTCATTGGCGTTCAAGGAGACATTGCCAATTTGACCGACCTTGATCGTCTCTACGAGGCTGTTGCGATCAAAGGAAGAATTGATGTCGTTTTCGCCAATGCCGGCGTCGCAGAATTTGCTCCTCTTGGCACAATCACGGAAGAACATTTTGACAGACTCTTCAACATCAACGTCAAGGGAACGCTTTTCACCGTGCAGAAAGCCTTACCGCTGCTGAATGATGGTGGCTCGATCATTTTGAATGGCTCGGTCGCGAGCGTAAAAGGCACGCCCGCCTTCGGCGTTTATGGTGCGACGAAAGCTGCACTCCGTTCTTTCGTCCGAACCTGGACCTCGGATCTCAAGGACCGCCATATTCGTTCCAACGTTATTAGTCCAGGGCCGACCGATACGCCGGTTATCGATGGGCAACCTGCAGACGCCATTGCGCGGATTGTGTCGACCCTCCCCATGGGACGCATGGGGGAGCCAGACGAGATTGCTAAAGTGGCGTTGTTTTTAGCTTCGGATGACTCCAGCTTCGTCACAGGTATCGAGCTGTTCGTTGATGGCGGCAGAGGGCAAGTCTGATCGGCGGGCGCTGCACCGAATACCTTGCCATGTCGCTTTCAGGCGGGATGTTTTAGAAGGTCAGCCACCGTCTTCAAGATTTCATGCGAAAGCGCCTCATCCGATACAGCGCGAGCCAAAGACATCGCTCCGACGAGAGCGCTGAAAGTCAAGATCGCTCTCGACCTTACCGCGCGCTTGTCCTTGCCTGGCAGCAACCCGGCAAGCAACTCAAGGTCATTCTGGACTTGTTCAGAGGTAAGCGCGCGAGTTCGCTTGTCGCTACGAGCGATTTCCGGGGCCAATGCGCTGAAGGCACAACCCGCACCTGGATTCTTGCGGTGCGCATCGCTTACATAATCGTCGATAAGCTTCTCGATGGATAGCGGCTGCCCGCTGGATGCAGCAGCTTCCTTTTGGCGCTGCCAGGTGCCGAGTGCATCGCTGAGTGCCTCCGCAACGAGTTCATCACGAGAGTCGAAGTGCTTATAGAAGCCGCCAACCGTCAGGCCAGCTTCCTTCATCAACTCCGCAATTCCAAATCCCGCGAGGCCTTTCTCGCGGAATCTCTTTGAGGCAATAGCAACGATACGCTTATGAGTTTTCTCCTTTTGCGTTTGGGAATAACCCATCTGAACCTCCCCGAAAATAATCTGCGACCAAATCAGGATTACGAATCTAATTCTGCAGCGAGGATTATAACAATAATCCACATGATTCACTCGACGAAGGCCGGGAACTCAATCAATTCGCGACCTGCTGGTGGTCTCGATCGACATTAATAATCTCCGAGGTTGCGGCTTAGCGGCGCAGATCAGGAGTGACATGGAAAAGGGAGAAGCGATATGCGTGCAATGAGAGCGGAGCAATTTAGCGGTTATGAAGCGTTGAAGCTCGTAGAGCTTCCAAAACCAACGGTCACAGACGGGAAGGTACTGGTGCGAATCAGGGCAGCCGGAGTCACGCCGCTCGACCATACGATTCTCACCGGCCAATTTCACGGCATCGGGGCGCCGCTCATCCTGGGCAACGAAGGAGCGGGCGTGGTGGAGGAGGGAGGGGGAGCGGAATTTCCTGCCGGCTCTCGCGTGATGTTCTGGGGAGCCTATGGCGCTTTTGAAGACGGAACCTATCGTGAGTGGATCGCTGTGCGGAAGGAAGACCTCTGCTTGATTCCTGACAACGTCGATGACGTAAGTGCCGCGGGCATTCCGGTCGCATACCTCACAGCGCAAGTGGCGCTTACCCTGGCTGGATTTCGTCCCGGTAAAACCGTTCTGGCACCGGCGATCGGGGGATCGGTCGGCAACGCAGTGACACAATTGGCGCGCGCTCTAGGGGCAAAACACGCCATATCGAGCACGACCAACCATGCGAAAGCGGAGCAGGCGAAGACGCTCGGATTCAATGAGGTCATCGATACTTCCGTCGAAAAGCTAACTGACGGCGTACGTCGTATCACAGACGGCTACGGTGCAGACATCATCATCGACGGGATCGGGGGTGAAGTCTTGAGCGAGGCGGTTAAAGCGCTCGCGCCAGGAGGGAGCCTCATAACGCTGGGGTATTCCGCAAGCCGCAAGACAACTATCGACGTGACAAGTCTCATCGTGTCGCAGACCAGTATCCGGGGTTTCAATATGTTCTCTCAGCCGCAGGCGGTCGTTGCTGACGCCTGGAAATCTATTGCCGCTCTGCTTCAATCCGGTGCGGTCAAACCGATCGTGGCCAAGACTTTTCCTCTTGTAGAAGCGGCTGAGGCTCTGCGTTATCTCGTTGAAGGGCGCCCCTTCGGGAGGGTAGTTCTTACAGTCTGACGACAATTGATAGGAGGGAAACATAACAGGTATCCTGCTCTGCAATTAGCGAACACAAGTTGTCAAATCAACCCAACTACCCCCGGACGAGCTTACTCAGAGAGAGGAATCAATGACAATAAAGGCGATTCGGCTGGCTTCGCTGGTCACGGCAATCAATGTCCTGGTCGCGAGCGGCTTTTCCATCGTGGCGATCATCCGTCCGCAATACCTGGTCCCTGCGAGATACGTTCCAACGCAGGCGTCGTTGATATTGGCGATGTATGCGGCGGCACGCACAATTCCTCTGGCTTTGTTCGCATTGGGTGCGATCTACAAGCAGGCGACGCCTGCGTTGCTGATCCTGGGTGCGCTCGCCGGCGCCATGCAATTGCTGGATGCCGGAATCGGTCTGTTTGAGCATGATCTTGGGAAATGCTCTGGGCCGCTCTTTATCGCCGTCCTCCAACTCTTCGTTGTGTATCTGCTTCACAGATCGGTGCGGATCACGCCGCAAACCGAGCGAGAATAAGCGCCCGCCACTGCCCGGCTGCGTATGAACACCAGCTGCGCTCAGCGTCCGGTCATCTTCAACATGGCTTCAGGAAGGCGGGCTCCTTCGAGTTTCAGTCTGGAAGCTGTTTCGTCGATCTGCTTGAGATCGTTCTCGGTCAACTCGACGTTCTCCGCGCCGAGGTTCTCCTCGAGCCGGTGCAACTTGGTGGTTCCCGGGATCGGAACGATCCACGGCTTCTGTGCCAGCAGCCATGCGAGCGCGACTTGTGCCGGCGTCGCGCCCTTGTGTTCCGCGACGGCCTTGACCAGGTCGACCAGAGCCATATTGGCCTTGCGCGCTTCGGGCGAAAAGCGGGGCACTATGTTCCGAAAGTCGATGGGATCGAACGTGGTGTTCTCGTCGATCTTGCCTGTAAGGAACCCGGCACCGAGTGGGCTGAATGGAACGAAGCCAATGCCGAGTTTCTCCAAGGCAGGCAGAAGCTCAGCTTCCGGGCCGCGATAGAAGAGCGAGTATTCGCTCTGCACTGCGGTGACCGGCTGGACCGCGTGTGCACGGCGAATGGTCTGAACCGATGCTTCCGACATGCCGAAGTGCTTGACCTTTCCCTCGGCGATCAACTCCTTAACCGTTCCTGCTACATCCTCGATCGGCACGTCAGGGTCAACACGGTGTTGATAGAAGAGGTCGATATGATCGGTCCGCAAGCGCTTCAAGCTGGCGTCCGCTACTGCTTTAACATGCTCGGGGCCGCTATTGGTGCCGCCGCTGCGCTTGCCCGTCTCAAGATCGATGTCGAAGCCGAACTTTGTGGCAATCGTTACCTTGTCGTGGATCGGCTGGAGCGCCTCGCCCACCAGCTCTTCGTTTACGAACGGCCCATAGGCTTCGGCTGTATCGAAGTGAGTGACGCCAAGGTCATAGGCGGTACGAATCAACTGGATCATCTCGCCCTTGTCGGCTGCCGGGCCATAACCCGAACTCATGCTCATGCAGCCAAGGCCGAGTGCCGAGACTTCCAACCCGTTCTGTCCTAGTGTTCGCTTTTGCATCATTTCCTCTCCACCTACAGTGTAGGGAGAAGCGAAGGCAGACAGGTATCCCGATTCTGCCGATCTTTTGCCTGATTCTCTTGAGCGCCAGCGTTTGCGCTGGCATCACGAGAACCGGAATTCCCCCCACAGGTGCAACGGCCGGTGCAAGTTACCCCAAAACTCGTTTTACGGGAGCTCACACTTGCGCACTAGGGTAGTTGGCGTTTGCGATATTCATCGAGATAGATCGTCATCGGCTGAGGCATAACGTTTCGGTAGAGACCCATCTTGAATGGAAAGTAACTGGGATCCGGATAACCCGTCGCGGCGTTCGGAGTATTCGCAGTGATGCCGCCGTAATTGACAACCTGTTTATCCTGCAACCATGCGCGGACTTGGCCGTCCGGACGTGGACTGAAGCGCACCTCGAAGCGGAGATCGATCCATTTCCCACGCAGATCTCGCTTCTCTTGATAGAGGACGATGAAGTGGTGGTTGAGGTCCTGCGTGATGCTCAGCACTCCGCCGATGTAGCGCACAGCGAGCACGGGACTGTCGTTGGAGCAGGTCAAGTCAGCGCGAGGACAATACTCCCACCATTGTGCGACGACGAGGCGTACCGGAACGATCGGGAAGTCGGGTGGCAGATACATACTCCAGGAAAAGTCATAGAGCTTGTTCTGGCGGGTGGTGAGTGGCCGAGCTTCCAAAAGTTCATCTCGTTCGCTGTCGGCGTCACCGTCACGGCCGGCAAGGAAAATATCGTGTGAATGCAGATCGATGCGAAGAGCTCCGTGGCCCGCGCGGACAATGCTGGACTGTATCCGGACAGAGTTCGGGGCAATACTGATTGTGTTCCAGAGGTTACTTAGCGAAGGGCCTTCAAATCCATCGTAGACGTTGATTGGAGGAGCGGGTAGCTGAGAGAGTAGCGGAGCTACCATAACTATTGATCCGAGAATCCCCATCAATAACGGGTTGCGAAGCATGCTGCCCGAAATCTTGATCATCCCTCGGCACCGATACCTGAAATTGTACGATCACCGAGAGAGATTTCCGGATAGCCGGTTATATGCCCGCTTGCCAAGGCATCAACTGATTTGAATAGCTTGAATTGATGGCAGGCTATAGTCTGTCTGCCTCTTTTGCAGAAGCCTTAAGAGCACATTGGCGGGAATATCTGATGGAGCCGTAGAACTCGGAGTACTTACGATCTGCATTCGCCTTGCGGGCGGGCTCTCCTGATTGAGAAACAATCAACGAGCCTCTTAACCGGGCACGTGTATAGAGTAGGACTGAATTGAGGTGTTCATCAAGCCTGTCTATTCCTACGTCCCAATTCGTCCCTCTTCTTTAAAGCACAGCCGACAATCCGTTTCAGTGCGAGATCTCCATCATCTTGATGACGTTTTGCCGGTCGTGCTGCGTGTAATAAAGTGTCTTGCCGTCCATGGTGGCGCTAAGGCTGGGTTCCTCGCGCTCGGGCCGCTGGTCGAGCGTGAGAACCGGTGAAGTGCGGCGGGTCGAGAAGCGATAGAACTCGATGGCAGGTCTTGGTTCAGCCGCGAGATCTAAAAAGTATAGGCCGGGTTCGCTTATCGCCCAATATCCCCAATATCCAAACTGCGGCTTGTCTGCGACAACCGGCAACTCGGGTCCGCCGCTCGCAGGGATGCTCCAGATACCAGCTTGATCAAACTTAGAAAAATAAATCGCCTTGCTGTCATACGATTCGAATGGGTCGAAGCCTCCGTGCTCCGTCAGTTGTCTTTCCGCGCCATTTTCCAAAGAGTGTCTCCAGACCTGCCAGCTTCCTGTGCGCTTCGATGCGAAGTAGATGGATTTGCCGTCCCGCGACCAACTCGGCACGGCATTGTCATAAGTGCCACTGGTAATAGAACGCAGATTTCGACCTTCAGAATCGACGACGAAAATCTGAGCGCCGCTTTCGGTGTAGCTGTCAAACGCGATCCATTTGCCATTTGGCGCCCACCGTGGCGTACCTGAATAACGATTAAGGCGGGTCAGTTGCAGCAGGCTTTCTCCAGTTGCGCTGCTCGCCCACAACTCCTCAGAGCCCGTTCGAATGGACATCCACGCAATCCGTGCACCATCCGAGGAAGGTTGCGCATCTGACTCCGGATATTGCGAACTAATCAGCTTCCTGTTGCCCAGCACCGGGCCCCCGGCAGTCGCCAGGTCTGCCCGCCAGATGGCCGCGACTTCGGCACTGTTTTTTTCCGAGTAGACGAGACGCCGGCCGGTCTTCGAGAAGCTGCCTATTGTTGGATATGTTGTCTCGCGTTCGATCGCTCCGCCGTTAGCCGAAACTCTCCATAATGAGGGAAGCGTGGCGCGATTGGAGGCAAACACAATTGATTTGCCGTCAGGAGTCCACATGAGCGCGCCGCAGCGAAATTCGCTGAGGGTATTGCAGCCCATTCGAGTATCGGCGGTTAGGAGCCGCGGTGCCCTGCCAGAGAGTGAAACCACGTAGATGTTGCAGCACACTGAAGCGACTCTGCGGGTGAATGCGATCGTCCTGCCGTCGGGAGAGAGGGAAAATCGATATGCGCTCTCAGCGCTGCCAGGGGATACGGAATTCGTGAGGCATTGCTTTTCTCCAGTCGCGAGCGAAAAGAGTACCACCCCGAACGGTCCGTCAGCGGAGCAGTGGTCGATCATCAATATCCCATTGCTGTCGGCAAGCCAGGCGAGCGGGCCGGGGAGAGTGTCTACGCAGCCGACCGTCGTCAGCTTGCGTTCCGCGCCTCCGAGCGCCGGCACGACATAGACGCCCCCGTCGCTCTTTCCATCATCGCAACGGGTAAAGGCTATCTCGCGCCCATCGGGGGACCATGCGGGATAACCCACAAGACCACTCTTGCTGTAGGTGAGACGGAGCGGCATATCTGAACCCACCAACTGCGCATATATGTCGTATCGCCTTCGTTCTGTGCCATCCCAGGCAAAGGCAATTTCACGCTCGTCGGGCGAAAAGGCGGGAAATATCGCGTCGCCCGGCGCTGTGGTAATTGGCACAATTTGCAGAGTGGATGAAACCTGATTTTCATCGCGTGAGCCTGGGGTGTGACGTGCCAGAAGGAACGCGGCAAATCCAAGTGCTACGAGCAGGGACAATCCAAGGACGGCGGCGGATCGCCCAAGCCAGCGATTCGGCACTGAACTTTCGGCTATGGATGAAGCTGAGTTCTGTGCTCCAGTTGTTTCGCTGACTGGTAACGAGGCAGAATCTCCGTCAGAATTTGCAGCCCCACTCGGAAGATTCACTGGCGGGGATACAGGGGCGATGAAACGATACCCTCGCTTGGGGATGGTTTCTATATATAGTGGTGCGTCGGACGAGTCGCCGAGTGCCTCGCGGAGTTTCATGACCGCAGTATTCAGGCTGTGGTCGAAGTCTACAAAGGTATCTGAGGGCCAGAGCAATCGGCGCAATTCCTCACGGGTAACGATCTCGCCGGCATGTTCGAGCAGATGAACCAGGATGCGGAAGGATTGCTCGCGCATCTTGACAGGCGTCCCGCCACGGCGCAACTCAGCGTTCCGCACGTCGACCTCATAGACGCCGAAACGCCAGCGTTGATTCGTGTTGGCTGGCATGGCCACCAACTCACTCCTCTGAAGCCTGCTGTCGGGGAGTTTAGCATGGCCGCCACACCACCGGAGTCGGATACTCCGCGAAGCATATCGCAGGTTAAGTCTTTATTTTCCAGCTACCTGGACAACAATACTCAATTGATGACGGAATTACCTCCAATGCATGGTGAGAAATGCAGTGAGGGCGCAAATTGAGAAACATCACCAGCGGTGCCGGAGTTCCGGCGATCGCAAATCCAATTACGGAGTACTACCATGACACGTCGCGCTGCAAATCTCACCAATCTGACTCTCAGTCTCTTCTTGGCTGCGGGCCTGCTTTGCTCAGGTGCCCAGGCCTCGGCTCAGGCCTTTGAGTCCGTCACCGTACCATTCGCGTTTACGGCGAATCACCACTCTGTTCCGGCAGGCTCTTATAAGGTGCAGTTGCTGTCGGATCGATTCTTGTCTTTCCACAACATCAAGACCGACAAAACCCAGATTCTATTGGTTCGCCCGGAAGAGGGACGGGTCATTGAGACGCAGGGCCGCCTCATTTTCCGCCGTGACGGAGGACGCAACTACTTGACCCAGGTCTGGATCGCCGGAACGAATGTTCACAGCGAACTGGCTGTACCACTCAAGCGGGAGCGGGCATTTGCGAAAGGAGTGGTGCCACAAAACTTGTCCTTCGAAGTGGCTTTGAAGTGAGCAGCGAAGATGCTCGGCGGCGAATCATGCAGAGGTGTGATTGCCTATTGAACTTCAGTCCCGCGCGTTGGAACGCGCGGGATTGAAGCTGCCTATTGTGGCTAGACCTTTTCCAGCGTGAGATGAGTCGCGTATTCCGAAGCCTTGCGATCCGTTACGGAAAATCCAAGCGCACGCAGATCCAGACCGTCAAACAGCGGTTCACCTTGGCCGAGGAGTATAGGCACCAACGCGAGGTGCAGGGAGTCGATCAGTCCAGCCTTCAGATACTGTCGCACCGTTGACACACCGCCTCCGATCTTCACGTCTTTATTTCCCGCGGCCTTCTTGGCGAGTGCCAGTGCCTCCTCGATTCCGCCGGTAACAAAGTAGAAGGTTGTTCCGCCTTCCATGGCGAGGGGCTCACGGTCATAGTGTGTCAGAACGAACGTTGGCGCGTGGTAGGGTGGGTTTTCGCCCCACCAGCCCTTCCAGGAGTCATCCAGCCACGGCCCGCGCACCGGACCGAACATATTGCGGCCAAGAATGAAGGCGCCAAAGTTGTCCATCGCTCGATGGGCAAATTGATCGTCGATGTCCCCAACAGATCCACCCTCTTTGCCGTGCATGGAGCAAAAACTCCGCGTGTGAAAAAACCATTGAAAGATCTCGGTTCCCTGCTTGCCAAGTGGGTCATTCAGGCTCTGCTCGATCCCAGCACTGAAACCATCCAGCGAAACACCAAATCCCGCGACTCGAACTTTCGACATCTGTACTTTATCCCTCCTTGATTCCTGTGCTGACTCTCTGTTTCGTTTCCAGGGGAACCACTTCAGCCTCCTGAAACCTGTACCGGAAGAACAGCAAAGGCGCAACGGTTTTGTTCAGTGCTTCGGGCATATCGCCAGCATATACGCCAAGCTAGCAAATGGACTGACTGCACCGCCGGTCGAATCTGCGGTCTCGTTGTCCGCTGCATCCGGTTCGCACAATCAGTCACTTATCACGTCTGGCGGTGACAGCCTCGCCGAACTGTCGTCGCGGCTCTTGCTCTTCGTTCATTCGGTTCGAAGTAGTCCCTCACGAAGGCTCAAACCGATCATTTATAAAAGATCCATATGCGCAAACTCAAAATCATCGAGCACATCTCGCTCGATGGCGTCGTCCAGATGACTACGAGCGGTCCGGAGGACGATTTTCCCTACGGCGACTGGACCGCGCCGTTTCGCTCGCCTGCCGGGTTACAGATAGTAACCGAGATGTACGGCAAGACCTTCGACGTGCTGGTTGGTCGCCGCACCTACGACTTGTGGGCGAGTTTCTGGCCGAAAGCACCGAAGAGTCCAATTGCCGAGCGTTTGAACGCGGCGACGAAATACGTCGTAACTCACAGACCAGAGAGTCTGGAATGGGGCCCGTTCGAGGCCATTGGATCGGACCTCGTGGATAGCGTTCGTCGCATCAAGGCCACGAAGGGCCCGGAGCTGGTCCTCGCGGGCAGCTTGTCGCTGACTTCCGTGCTGCTCGTGCATGGACTGGCGGACGAGGTGGTTTTGCTGGTTAATCCTGTTGTGCTGGGCAAAGGCAAGCGCTTTTTCGCGGACGGAGCGCTGCCACGCACATTTGCGCTTGGCAGCACGCAGGCTTTGCCGTCGGGCATACTCGTCAACATCTACAAGCTTATTCCCACGCTGGCCGAAGAGGCCGTGTCGCACGCCAAACTGGAACGTGAAATCGAGATTGCCCGCGATGTGCAGGAGCGGTTGTTTCCGCAGACGTTTCCCAACGTTGCAGGCGTAGAGATGGCCGCGCACTGTAGACCTGCCCAGACTGTCGGCGGCGACTACTACGACCTCATCTCCATCCGCGATGGCTCGCTGGCCGAAGCAGGACATGCGCCCGGCGAAAACATCTCTTCAGCTAGCGGAGAAACAGCGCACGGCTGCGACCGCCTGGGCATCGCGATTGGCGACATCAGTGGCAAAGGTGTCTCCGCCGCACTGTTGATGGCAAGCCTTCACGCCAGCCTTCGCGCTCAAGCGCTGAGTGGCGCGGGCGATGTGGGGATCAAGATGGCCAATGTCAACCGCCTTCTCTACGAGGCATCCGACTCCAACCGCTATGCCACCTTCTTTTACGCCGAACTGGACTGTGACTCGCGGTCGTTGTACTACGTGAATGGCGGACACAATCCTCCTGCGGTGCTGCGCAGAAAAGACGGCGCGTGGCAAGTGTTTCGCCTGGAAGATGGTGGTCCAGTCGTCGGGCTGCTTGCCGGCGCAGCCTACAAGCAGCAGATGATTCACCTACTGCCCGGCGATATTCTGCTGGCCTTTACTGACGGCATCAGCGAAGCCATGAACGCTGCAGAAGACGAGTGGGGTGAAGATCGGATGATCGCCGAGGCGCAAGCGCACGCGGACCTGAACGCCGCGGAGCTGATGCAACGCTTGTTTCATGCGGCCGACGCCTTTGCCGCTGGCGCGCCGCAGCACGATGACATGACGCTGGTCGTGCTGCGGGTCTCAGTTTGAGATTCATCCCGTTGGATCCATCGGACTTGGACTCTACATTTTTGGTACGTCGACCTCCTTCGGTTGCGCCTGCCACGGCCTCAAGGGAAGGTCTTACAAGTCGGCATGTGGTAGTCGGAGCAGCTTTCGGCGGTGGGGGATTGTGTGGTTATGATTTATAAGAGACGTGGCTGCTCCCAGGAGAGCAGCCACGTCGCAGTCACTATGCGGCTAATTCACAAAGACAGCATCATTGTGGCGGGGGTGTTGCCGCAGTCTTCTTAGCCCTGCTCGTTGCGGGTGCCTTCCGTGACTGCCCTTTCGTCGCCGATTCGTCTACCGTTTGCGTACCTTCCCCGTTGAAAGTCGCACCCTCAGGAACGAAATGTATCGTCGCGGTCCTGCTGCCATGCGCGCCTTTGCGCACTTCTATGCGCGACGGATCGATTTGTGCTTGGCTCTCCCCAGAGGTGAGATAGTACTTGACGTTCACTGAACGCTGACCGTCGATGTCGCCCACCTTGGCTACTTCCTCTTCCTCTGCATAGCCAACCACGACCACCCTTCCGTTTGGTTCGCGCTGCAGTCGCAGGGCAACTTCGTCCAGAATAGCTTTGCATACGTTATCAACGCGCGCCGTCTTTCTGGGGTCATTGAAGTTGCAGGTGCCAACTTCCTGAGACTCAACCACTGTGACCGGCGGAGCCAGGACATTCACCGCGGCTGTACATTGGGCGCTCAGGCCGCGATCGTCCACAACATTTGCGGTTACTGTAATAGGGCTGCCCGCTGCCGCCCCCGCTGTGTTCAGGGTTCCTGTGCTGCCGGTGCCGGTGACGCTTCCAGCGGTCGCAGAGTAGGAATAGGTTAATGAGCGTCCGTCAGGACTGCTCGCATTTACGGTTACTGTTGCCGACGCTCCCGGCTGTACAGTCATCGGATCTGCCGAGCAACTCGCTATTGGCGGACGTGGCGCTTTCACAGTGAAACTTGCGCTGCAGGAAGCAGTGTTGTTCGTCCTTTGTCTCTCGTCCGTAGCTGTTCCTGTCACGGTATAGCTGCCCGGAGACAGATTGGCGGTACTCAGATTCGCTGTCGTCCCCGTACCCGAAGCCGATCCACCGGTGCTGCTCCAACTATAAGTAACGGTGTGTCTGGGATTAAAGTTCTGGGTGCTGATCGTGGCCGTAACCGGATCTCCGGCCATAATCTCTGTTGGTTGAACGGAGCAACTTGCTGTGGGAGGAATCGGAGGTGCGCCACCAAACGTGAAATTGATTCCTGCGAAATACCGGAAGTTATTCTGGCTTCCCGTATAGCCTGTGCCGTTTACACCGAATCGCGTAAGAAGATAGTCAACCTGCACCGGACGGGCGCTAATATGCCGCGTGAGCTTGAGATCAAGGCCACCGCCGGTCGCGAAAGCAAACGCGTTGTTGTTACTGGAGGCATTTGTTGTTCCATTGGACGCATCATAGAGCGTGGCGTACAGGTTGCTGTGCGCGGCTCCAACTAATACTTCTCCAAACGGTTGAAACACACCCGTGTGTTTCTTGATCTGTGGCCCGAACATATAGGTGAACACATTCCCGTTTACATTGCCGGTGTAACCGAGCTCGTGAAGTTTGGTCGTCAGACTGCTGCTTTGTGTGTATCCCATGAAGTCCGCTTTAACACCCCAATACCGACCGAAGTTGACATTGAATGCGCCGCCGCCGCCAAACAGATTGAAACTCGTGATCTGCGAGAAATCAGGATGGACGTTGACGAAGGAGAAGCCAACCGGCACCTCTATCTTGGGGACATCCTGGCCAAATGCCGCGAACCCAGACATTGCCACGACCGTTAGTAGAAATCCCTTATTCATCACGCCTCCTTGGTTGATGATCCGTAGCTTTCGGGACCGGAGAAGATCACAGGCCCTGGGGTAGTCGACTCTGTTCCCAATAATGGCACTCGATAACTCATCAGGTATAACTTCGCTTGGATGAGATACGGTTTCTAAGTAAGTCTGCAGGGTAGGGATCAGTTTGCCTACTGTCACATGTGTCAGTCATCGATAAAGCCGCCTGGCTAACTGTTCATGGTGACCGCCACTCGCGTTTAGATAGCACTTGATGAAGAAGAGGTCATGGCACTGCGTAAGCTACCCACCCTTGTTTCTGAGAAGCCGAGCCTTGCGCTCATTTTCAGCGCATTTGTGCCGGTACCGGTACGGGTGTCTAGCGTGACTGTCATCTTGCGAGGCGCTTTGGAACATGTACTTGGTCAGTCAGTGAAAGCACGCAGCGGTATCAGGGGTCAACATAAGGAGGTTGAATGGTCAACATTGCAGTGGTCACCTTGCGACCAGACAGACAAGCTCGCGCATTGGAGGCACCGTCGCATGGAGCTTTGCCACGCACCAGTCGCTAAAGGTCAGCTACAGCGATGGCACATATGTTCGCTTCGGTGGCAACTACCACACTGTACAAGCGGGTGGCAATATTCGTGGCTTGGATGGCCGAGATATAGTAGCACCGCAAAGTAGCTGCTCCTGCCTCTGCTGAACCTTCTTGGCTGCGTCAGCTATGAACGGGCCCATAAATTATGTTCCCTTGGCTATCTAACCGTGAGAGTTTCTCAACAATGGAGAAAAGAAAGGCCGTGCTCAGCCCAAATAAAAGCCATCCGTTCAGTGCCTCCATCGCACCCATCAGGTGCCAACGTTGGTCTAGCTGCAGAGTCGCGTGACCGTAGCTTGTGAGTGCGTTCAGGGAGTAAAGCATTGCTGATCGATTGTCATGCAAAGCATCGAGAAATCGATACGCGATAGCCCAAAGACCTGCCTCTACTCCTTGCAGGGCAGTCGCTGACAGGGTCGCGCCACAGACAATCACCCCGAACATGGCATTCTGGTGGCGGCGCAGGATGGTATAGGTGGTAGCACGAAATGCCCATTGCCTTACTACTCCGAGGCCGAAAACATGGATGAGCACTGTCAGCACGATCAGGGGCAATCCCCACGCCCAGTCGGCGCCCCATGTAAGTGACTCCGTAATAAACAAGCTGGACAGGCATGGGGCAATCGTCATGAAAAACCTCAGTCAATTGAGCTCTGCCGATGACGGAGATGGGAGTGCCGTTCTGGTCGGGACGAACCTGCTATCAGGAGCGTCACCTTCGTCAAGGCCTCGACAAGGTTTGTAGCGTGCGCAGAGAGTATTCCTCGCTTCAACTCAGTCCACAATTGTCCAGCTTTTATCGGGGTCGAACTCTGTCATTGCGCTTGCGGTTGCCGTCGTTGTGTTCCCCAGATTCTTTTGCAACAGCACGCCATCCTGGTTGATCATAAAGGTCATCACTCCCGAGTTACCGTATTCTGCCGGATAGGCAACGAATGCGAATCCATTGATCATTTGCCCGTTGATCGCATACTCTTTCGCGCCGCCCGGAGTATTGCCGGTTTGCCCCTTCAGCATGCGGAAGTAGTAACCGTGGAAAGGTGTGTGCGCATTGGCATTGACACTATATCCTTCGGCGGTTGCAAACGCTGCCAGCGGCCCGAGCGGGCTCTTGGGTTGACCTTCCGGAGATTGCCAGTACAAGCCGTTATGCTTGCCAGGATCGCTGATGAACTTCTGAGCGTATTGTTTCGCTGTCGCGCCATCGTGAAGTTGTGTGAAGTACTCCGCCTGAGCATTCGCTGCTGATTCACAAGCGTCGATGACCGCCAGTTCATTCCGGCCGACACGGCGATCGAGAATCTCTTCTTTTCCAGCAGCGGTGTCGAAGAACCACTGGCCGCTGTCGTTTTTCTTCAGCGGGATTGGGAATGGGAAATTATCGTAGCCGACAAGAAGAATCTGGGAGTCATCCGGCATCCTGCGCCAGCGGTGCATCACCCCATATCCCGCTACAAAAGCTGCGGCGGTGTTCTTGTCCTGCACTGCATCGCCAGATGAGATCACTTCTTTCGAATCCGGGCCCAATATCGCCAGCAGCCTGCTTTGGTCGCCTGACTTTGCCGCTGCCACGAGCGCATTGCCCGCTTCGTCGGGCGTGGCAAAGTTGCCGGTCGATGGTTTGTTCGATTTGCAAGAGGTCAGCGGAAGGACAAGCATCAGGAGCATTAACCATGCCTTGATCGAAATCCTGCAGTGTTTAAGCGACATCGCATCCTCCGAAAGTACAGCGGCAAGGCTCCTCATCAACGCCGCTTGCATAAGTTACTCTTCACACCGCAGTCAGCTACCTGCGACCGCCCCATCCCCCACCGCCACCACGGCTAAACGAGCCGCGAGCACTCTCCGACCGGGCTTGCCATCCACCTCCGCCTCCACCCCAGGCCGACGACCTGCCGCCTTCGCCGCCTTCTCGCTGTCCCCAGCCATTCGCTGAACTGGAATCAGGCTTCTTGACATCGCTCCAGCTTCCGTCCGTGTTTTTCTGCCAGCCGCTTCCCGTGTTCTTGTAAGCGGTGCCGTTCGCAGCCGCATATTTGTCGCCGTTTGCTGACTGGCCCGCAGCAAAGTTGCCGTTCGCGTTTGTCCCGGCCACACCCCTGCCACCGTTGGTAGTTTGTACTGTTCCCACCGAGCCTTGAGCGGTCGTTTGATGCTGTGTGTACGCGGTATTGCCGTCCTTTGAGTAAACCGAGCTTCCATAGTTCCCGTAGGCGTTGGAAGTTTGATGTGTTGCGGCATAGGCCCCGGTGTTCGGGTTATACGCCTGGCCGGCAGCCGTCTTTCCATAGGGCGTTGACACAGATCCACCTCGCGCATAAGTTCCGGTGGATGGATTGTAGGCATTGCCTGCTCGCGCGACGCCGTTCGGGCCATAAGCCGTCGCGCTTGACCCGTAATAGCCGCCGTGCCATGCATTGTTGCCGTAGTACGCGCCGCCCCCGTAGACCACGGCGCCACCGTGCCAGTTGCAGTTCCAGGAGCTATAGCCCCACCCGCAGCAACTGTTGTTGATCGCCGCACCCAGTGCGATGCCCGCCCCGAAGGCAAGCAGCCCGGTCGTTACCACGGCCGCCGTGCTGTAACCCGGTGTCGTATAGGGAGTGCCATAGACGACCGTGGGATTATATTGCGGAACGTATACCACCTGCGGATTGGTCGGCTGAATCACGATTGTTTGCGGCGACTGCTGCACAACCGTAATCTGCGAGCCCGAATTCAGATTGCCGGCAGCCTTCGCCTGGGCGCGCAGAGTCTGAACCGCCGTCATCACATCAGCCGACTGATTGTGATATGCCTCACCCAATGAGGAAGTCCAACTGAGGTTCTTCGCCAGGTTGTCCATCACCGAGGGAAACTGCGTGAGTGCCTTCACACTGGGATCCCACGGCTGGCCATCGACGGCCTGCATGAGAGCAGAGCCGGTGAGATTCTTATTCTGCTGCAGCCAGTCGTCAGCGTATGCAACCTGATCCGGAAAAGTCGCAGCGCCAAGAATCTGCGCAACCAGAGCGTCTGGATATAGCGCAATCGGCGCTACTAATTGCTGCAGCTCATTCGCTGATAGAGGCGCGCCCTGTCCCGCGTACGATGAAGAAGTTCCGCCTGGCGCTGTTTGTGCTGCTGGAGTCTGCGACCACGCATCGTCCTTCGGCATAGTCGTTAAGACCAGAAGGCAACTCAGCAGAGAGACAAGGATCTTCTTCAATCCCGTAAAGATCAGCTTCACCTTGTCTTCGCCGTATGCCTCGAAGGAGTGCGTAAAAACATCGCTCCTTCGTGCTCTCTGCAGCAATAAGGAAGTACCCATCGCTCGACTCCTGGACTCGGCAGCAAAAGCATTCGCGGCTTTGCGAGGTGTCACTAAACTATCGAACTGAAGCGTGCACTTCTACTGGCATAAGTGACAGTGCATACGGGCCCTTTGGGATAGTGGAGACTTTTCAAACGTTCACATGGAGGTACTGAACCCCGTAGGATCTTCAGTTCGGTCCGGCGTTGCTGGCTGAAACTTGAAACTATGATGTGATCGACTGTGAAATGTACCTGCGTCCTTCCAGAGCATCACGGATAGCAGGGACGAGATCAGTGGTAACGTCAGCTTTGACGACGTATGCAGAAGCGCCGGCGGAGAAAGCGGCCTCAACAAAATCCTGGTCTTTATGAACCGTCAAAAAGACAACCTTGGTTCGACGATTGGAGCGTAACTGGGACACCGCCTGCAGCCCATTGAGAATTGGCATGGATATGTCGATGACAAGCACATCCGGATCGAGGCGCTGCACTTCCACAATCGCGTCCCGTCCATTGTTTACAGCTCCCACAATATTAAATTCCTCGCCTAGGACGATCCGCACTTGTGCCAGAATCGCTTCATGATCGTCAGCAAGTAACACTCGAAGTTTTTCCATGTTCCCACGCACCGAATAGTCTTGGTCATCCAGAGGGGTAGAGCTACTGTCACATTGGCCAGTAGTCAACTGTAACGGGTTGTTACTGTGGTGCAGCTCCAAAATAGTGTTTTTGGACGGTTTACGAGGACCGTGAATTCTGTGATGCCGCATTTGTGCTGGAGCACTGGTCTTCGTAAAGAAATCACGGTTGAATACAGATCTGACCGCGGCGGTCGAGGCTGTGCTTACTGACAGATTCTTCATCTCGCCCGCTCGTTTGCTGAACAACCTTGGCTTGCTCTGCGCAACAGGTTTTATGCGAACTGTCCCTAGTGACAGTTACGCAGCCGTCTTGTTGCCCATAGCTTTTGACAACAGAAGTACAGCCAGCTGAATGTCGTTGGCACTTCAGGTTTAACTCAGCCACGCTGAGCCCGTTCAGTCGGCAAGAGAAGTGGAGCGACGATGCGATTGATGAAGCTTGAGCGTCTGCCGATCACCTTTGGGGCCATTGATGCTCTGCGTTTATGGATTAGATGTAAATGAAACCATCCAGAAATGTCAGGACATTTCGCGCCATGTTTCTCCTTTCCTGCATGGGGACATGCCTTTGTTTTGTGAAACTGGCCTCAGCCGAGGTCAATCTGCCGATCGAGCAATCCAGCAGTGTGGAATTGCAAGCTCCGCAGGATCCTACTCAACAATCCTTATCAAGTCCATCGACGGATAAAGCAGAACAGAAATCTGAAGCGGAAGAAGGGAAAAAAGAGAAGAAGAAGAAAATAAAGTCCGATCATGCCGGGTCATTCGTAGTTGCTCCCCTGCCTATCGTGAGCCCGGCACTGGGTGCAGGAATCGTACCTATTCTCGGCTACATCACCCCCATTCCAGCAAAGGACCGGACATTAGAACCATCGGTTGTTGGCGCAGGTGGCTTGATCACCAACGATGGGAGCCGTGGCTTTGGCTTAGGTGCGGATCTCTATCTCGACAAAGCACGCTATGAGCTTGAGTCCGTGTACGCGCACGGAAACCTCAATTACAACCTGTACGGCGAGGGATTCGTGAATGGGAATGCGGGTCTCAAATTGCCCTTGGAACAAAGAGGCCAAATATTCTTCATCAAGCTCCTCCACAGAATTCCTTGGGATTTCTATGTCGGTGGGCGCTTCATCACCGGAAGCTCGTTGATCACGCTCAAGCCAACTTCCGAGAAAATTCCGCCGATCCCGCCAGATATCGGCTTGCATACAGATCTCCGCGCGCTGGGCATGGAGGTGTCGCGTGATTCGCGTCCAAATCGCTTCTATCCTCTAAAGGGTAGTGTGATTGACTTCACGGGCGACTTTTTCGCGCAGGACCTGGGCAGCAAATATTCCTTTCAATCCTACAAATTCACTTTCAATAAATATCTGAGTCTCAGCGATAAGCAGGTCCTCGCTTACAACCTCTATTGGTGCGGAACAGGTGGCTCGCCGCCGTTCTATGGCAATTGCATTTACGGCGCGAACAATATACTTCGCGGCTACACTGCGGGCCGGTACCTGGATCGCTATATGTTGGCCACCCAGCTCGAGTATCGGCTCGTTCTGCCATGGAAGTTCGGCCTGGTTGGCTTTGGAGGGATCGGCGCAGTCGCTCCCGGCTCAGATCAGTTTTTTCGAGCGAACCATCTGCTCCCCGGAGGAGGAACAGGCATCCGCTACATGTTGAGCAAGAAGTATCATGTCAATCTGCGGACAGATTTTGCATGGGGTAAAGACAATTTCACATGGGGCGTAGGCGTAGGCGAAGCTTTCTAGTTCGGCCTTGCGACCGTTGGCCCATCTGATTGGTTGCCGTGATCCCTTCGCCCAAATAGGAGAACCCACATCTCCCTGCGGCCCATCACTCGTGCAATCTCTCTGAATCCAAAGAACGGCAACAGCAGCACGAAGCACATGACGCCCACCGCCAGCAAGCCCTTAGGATTCCACCCAAGCATCGGTGGAATGCTGTTTCGAATGGTATCTCCACGCCAGGCGCCCACCACCACGCTTTCAATGATGTGAAAGGAGATGAGTAAAACGGTGAAGACGAAACACTTATGGAGGATCGGGTAGATGAGCGGCTTGCCACCAAACCGCGTGCCTAAGTGAAGGTGCTCACCAATCAGGAGGACCTTTGCGAAAACGAACGCATTGACAATCGCAAAGGCATGCTCCTGATAATCCAAATGGCGCTGCGAAAGGACGAGACTTGTATGGAGCGACAGAAGCCCAAACACGATCCACAGGTAAAGGAAGATTACGATGAAGCGCTTGAATTCTTTAGAGGCTCTCTCTTTTAAGTCGCGCCGACGCGGAATTGAAAGGCCTTCATCCACCATGTCAGAATTCCTCGACTAGGTTAAGAGTGTATCCAAAGAAGATTGCGAGTCAATAAAGGCGACCTCTCGCTGTAAAGTGAGCGATCCATCACACTGCCGTCTATATTCTTCTGCCTTATACTGTCACGTTTGACAGTTGCTCGTTGCAAGTACCGAGTCCAGCATCTCTACTATTATGAACACTCGCCTGTGATAGCAGCAGCCACCTCGCATTCAACGCTTGTGCGTATTCGGCAGTACTCGAAAACCAAGACGAATAAAAGGAAGACAAAATGAAGGCGATTACCGTTAGACCGATGACTCCTGGAAGTGCCCAGTTCGAGGACATTCCCGAACCCGATGAGCGCGAGGGCGCCGTGCTCGTCGAAGCGATCGCTGTTGGAGTGTGCGGAACGGATGTCGAGATCGTGGAAGGAAAGTATGGCTGGGCTCCTCCCGGCAAAACGAGTCTCGTGCTTGGTCATGAGTCGCTTGGTCGAGTTATCGATCCCGGCACGTCGACCGCGCTGAAGAAGGGCGACCATGTGGTCGGCATCGTACGCCGCCCTGATCCCGTGCCCTGTCCCAACTGCGCGGTCGGGGAGTGGGACATGTGTCGCAATGGCCAGTACACCGAACGCGGCATTAAAGAGATCAACGGCTTCATGTCAGAGCGCTGGCGGATCGAGCCCGATTACGCAATGAAGGTTGACAGTTCTCTCGGAGTACTCGGTGTTCTATTGGAACCTACGACAGTCGTAGCAAAGGCGTGGGAACAGGTCGTTGCAGTCGGCCAGCGCTCCTTCTGGGAACCAAGGACCGTGTTGATAACAGGCGCAGGACCAATCGGCCTCTTGGCCGCGCTGATCGGCAAACAGCGCGGTCTTGACGTCCACGTAATAGACATTGCGGAATCCGGTCCGAAGCCCCAGCTGGTACGCGCGCTTGGAGCAAGCTATCACACCGGCACGATTGCGGACCTTGGCTTCGAGATGGATGTCATCATCGAGTGCACCGGCGTGGGAAAGGTAGTCAAGGATTGTATCGGAGCGATTGCCTCCGGTGGAATCATCTGCCTCACGGGTGTTGGCAGTGGTGGCATCATCAGCGACCTGCGCGTCGCCGATGTGGCAGCTCAGGTGGTACTGCGCAACAATGTCGTCGTGGGAAGCGTGAACGCTAACAAGCGGCACTGGTACAAAGCTGGAGAAGCACTGGGGCGCGCAGACCGCTCATGGCTCGTGCAACTCGTAACGCGATGCGAACGTCCGGCAGACTTTGCCAAGGCCTTAACGCGAACCGCAGAAGACATCAAAGTCATCGTTCAGTTCGCGGAGGCCTAAGATGAAGTAGTTGAGTGGTCATGACCGGGAGACGGGGTCGCACCTACTGGCTTAGCTGCGCCAGGGCGGCGCGCAAGGGTGCATCTGAAACCCTGATCAATCCGCTCAGAGGATGATACATCTCAAGAATCAGGAGAATCGCACCGCAAACTGCGACTGCGGCCAGGAACAGACCGGCGATCACAATGAGGTTTCGGGGAGCAAAGATCGCGAAACTCAGGAAGAGGACAATCAGCCAGAGGATCAGCATGGAAAGCAACAGAGTCGGTACAGGAACGGTGTTTTGTTCAAACATCAGCCAGCGGGTCTGGCCGATTTGAAATGCCAGACCAAAGGCTTGTACCTTCAGTGAGCGTTGGTTGTCGTCCTTGGGGGAAAGCCCTTGGATCTTGTCGATCACGCCTTCCCCTAGTCGAGTTCCCGACCTGATCTGGCCGTAGACTTTGTTGGACCGCTCCGATGATTCTGTGGATACCAGCAGGTTATCCAGAACAGCGCGCAGAGCGGCGCGCGCTTCCGTTGTTTCTGGTCCATAATGCGCCAGGACACGGTCAAGCATGACAGCGTTTGCGGCAAGCTGAATTACTTCGTTGCTTTGCGTGTCATAGAAACTCTTGGATGAAGAAATTAGAAGTCCCAGCACCACTGCCACCGTCGTCGCCACGAGGCCCATCCCGAGTCGCACGATATCCTTGGACTCCGAACTCTGGTGGTGAACCAGCAGCATCGGGGAGACCAACATGCCGAGCAGTGCGCCACCGAAGACGCACGCGAGCACGACCAAACTTATAGAGAGTGGGCTCATGTCGATCGTTGCTGAACCTGCATTCAACTCCACCGCGTGCAGTTAGGTCAGCGAGGCGTCTCCCTTGTCGAATTTGCAAGCGATCCTTATGGCTCGCGCAACTTGTAATGCGATGCGAACGTCCGGCAGACTTTGCCAAGGCCTTAACGCGAACCGCAGAAGACATCAAAGTCATCGTTCAGTTCGCGGAGGCCTGAAAATAAAGTCGCAGAATCTGAATCTAATTATTGACCGCCTTGGCAGTAGCCTTACCGGCGTCCTTCACTCCGACGGCTGTTTTCTCGCCGGCCTTCTCGGTGTACTTCACTGAAACTTTGCTGCCTTCCTTAATGCCTTCGCCAATATCCTTGCCGCCTTCCACGGTGGTCTTGTCCGTCCACTTGATTGTGTGTTCTGTCCCGTCGCCGGTCTTGACCACCATCGTCTTTGTATCTTTGTCGAGGTGTTTGACCGTGCCCTTCGCGATATGAAAGACATCATCCTGGGCGGATACTCTTGGGCAGAGACTGATAGTTAGTAGAAAAGCAAAGGCAACCATCAACGCTACTCTGTACTTTGATCGAAGCGACATGTGAAAATCTCCCTTCATGTTTGACCTCAGTGATTATTTCGCCTGTCATTATGTCATTAATAAAAGAAATGGGCGATAGGAGCCGTCAGCTGCGCCGGCCGCGCCAGCCATCTGGCCCGCCTGGTTGGCCGACTGCTGCGCCTGGTCTGCAGAAGCCACGCCCTGATTTGCGGTTGACTGTGCCCTCGTCGCTGCTGCCTGGTTCAGCTGAATCTGCCTTTCCTCAGCAACTTCGACGGCAAACGTATCTGGATCGAAGACGATCTTCTTGGCATCCAGTTGCCCCTTGGCATTACCGACGCCCTCTGCATCAATCGTGAGTCCCGGTACCAAGGCCGTAATGTCCATGTCCTTGCGGCGGAGCCGGAAATCTTTCTTCCGCTCAATCTTTGTGTCATCAGAGAGGTTGATGACGGCAAGGTCGCCCTTCTTCTCCTGAATTGTCACGAGATCTCCTCTGCGCGACTGAATCACACCAGAGACCTTACCCTTCTTATCAGCTTCAAACTTCTATTGCGCTACTGCTCCACGAATGAATCCGCCCAGCAGAACAGCGCAAACGGCATAACTCAGTATTTTTAACTTAGGATTTCCAGCCCTCGGCTTCATACGACATTCTCCTTTTCATACTCTTACCGCGATAGCGAAGGTTGCATCCCGGTCGACAACAGGACTCGAAGTGACAGGGCTGTCAGGCCCGCAGCCTCTTCGTTCACTAGCTACTTCACTACGGAAAGAAAGTGGTGGAAACTGTCACTTGCGGCAGTCGCAGATGATTTTTTAAGAGATCTGAATCTGGAGACGGTAGGAGGTATGAAGGGATTAAGCGAGGGCCTACTGATTACGGCGGGGAAATGACGGAGTGCTTGATGGCGTAATGCACCAGCTCCGAATTTGTTTTGATTCCCAATTCCTCCATGATCTTGTACTTATGAAAACGCACTGTCCTGCGCGATATCTGGAGAGTGTAGGCAATCTCTTTCATCGATTGGCCCTCCGCAAGCATCTGCAGCACCTCCCGCTGCCGGTCAGTGAGCACCTTGGGGCGATTGAGCGACCTTGGATCGCGGATGAACATCTCCTCCATCGCATGGCTTATTTGCGGCGTGACATAGGAAGTTCCGCGCATTACGTTATGGACGGCCTGCAGAAGTTCCTCTCCCGGTGAATTCTTCAGCAGATAACCG
>Ga0206962_1024_pt1 | contig 59894 bp, 53 predicted proteins | sample Alteio_BWOrgHeat_27_FD_153241 | JGI IMG/M metagenome (GOLD analysis project Ga0206962, IMG submission 153241) | Enriched cells from forest soil in Barre Woods Harvard Forest LTER site, Petersham, Massachusetts, United States -... | ecosystem: Environmental > Terrestrial > Soil > Temperate forest >...
CTTATGGTCCGTCCTTTTTGCTAAGGCTTGCGGTCATCCGCTGGTAAATAACGGAGAAGCCATGGAGATGCTTCATGAAATGCAACCATTCACGTCTCTGTCTTTTGTCTTTGCTGCGATCACCGGTTTCTTCCTTTTTGTTTCCAGCGTAGTGGCCGGATATGTGGATAATAAAGTTTTGTATAGCAGCATAGGAATGCGTCTGCACAATAAACTGTCATCCGTTGCCGGAGATGAAAAAAGCAGGAGAAGCCGTATCATCTCCTATCTGGAAAAGAATGCAGGCACGCTTGTCGGCAATGTATTTTTAGGGTTCTTACTCGGTACGGTGGGACTCATCGGTCATCTTTTCGCAACCCCGTATGCTATCCGTCATATTACTTTCTCCACCGGCAATCTTGCTATTGCATTGTATCAGATGAGTTTCAGTCTAAAACTATCGTATGTATTTTTCTGTATAGCGGGCATCATCGGAATAGGCACATTCAATTTCCTGGCCAGTTTTTCCTTTGCATTTTATGTTGGGGTTAAATCCAGGAATATTGATATGAAACAATATTTTCGGTTTTCTGTTACGCTTTTCCGGTATTGGAGAAAAAGGCCTCTTCATTTTATCCTTCCTCCCGGCAAAGAGCCGGAGGAAAGTATACTTGAAAAGAATGTCCATGTATACTCTGTCAAATAAGAAATCGCATTCCGGCTACTTGATGCTTTTCTGTACCTGATAACAAAGCAGAGATGAACCTGCACCGATCAGGATACCTGCCAGCACATCCGTAGGGTAATGAACACCCAGGTGCATCCTCGACCAGGCCACCGCACCCGCGTATAGATATGCCGGTGCTATAACATACCATTTGGGGTATGCCAGGCTATAGGCAGTAGCCAAAGCAAAAGCACTGGTGGTATGACCGGAAGGAAATGAAAAAGGTCCGGCCTTGGTTTCCTTTTGTATATCATCATACGTTACAAAAGGTCTTTTCCGTTTTACAGCAAATTTAAAACCCGTGCTGATACCCAGGGCCAGTAATACCGACGAACCGGCTATCACCCCCTGACGGGTAAGCATTTTATCGTTGTTATAAAATCCCATACCTATATTGGTAAGCGGCACTACAGGACAAAGAACCGGTACGGTCCAGGTAATGGCTTTCATGGTACCATCCAGTTTTGTGTTACGATGCACGTTGATTTTGCGCAACAGATTAATATCTGCATTCTGGCTTTCGGCCATTCCGGCACACACAAAGAAAAATAATACGAGAAGGTGTATTTTCAAGTTAAGCGCAGCGTTACTGAATTCTGTATAGTTGATTAACTATGGTATACTCTCGACGCCACAATCAATCCATCCTTTATCTCGAGTACTTCACCCACGGTAAGGTCTTCTTCACCCTTTACCTTTCGGATATATTCCATAAATATCGCTGTATCTCCTGCAATAAAATTCTGAGGTAAGTATTGGAGAGAAGGTAAACGATCAAAGGAATCCTTCCACCAGGCTCTTAGTTCATTCTTACCTTTGATGAGTCCCAGTGTGTCCGGCTTGCGGATTTTCAGTTTAGGGCTGTAATGCTGCGCGTTTTCATGATACAAGGCAAGCAATTTCTCCAGGTTATGTTCATTAAAAGCGTCAAACCATTGACGTGCTATATGCAGATGTTGATCCTGAGACATGTGATACCCTTATTACGAATGAAGCCTATTTTCATGACAAAGTAATAAATTTACTCCTTCAGAAACTTCTTCACCTCTACTCCATTTTCGGTACTCATCCTGACCACATACATGCCGGGAGCAAAACCGGAGATATTCACTTCGGTTTGATGTTGCTGCACAACCTGCTGAAGAATCAGCTGGCCTTGCATATTGAAAATGGAAATGGTTTGCGGTTGATTGCTGAAGGAGGTATTTTCAATGGTAATCCGGTCATTGGCAGGATTGGGATAGAGGGAAAATTTATTTTCTTCTGTTTTTTCAGCAACACCTGTGGCACAACTCAGCAAGGCGTTAAACGCCGTCATATCCCCGTTAAAAACATCCTGATCCACCTGTGGGTTATTGATTCCGCTGGTGGCAAGAGTCCAGGAATATTGTTTAAAGGTCCAATGTGTCCATACACCTATGTTGACCGGAGCAGCCGTGGGGCTACCATCGGGATCGGCAATCCAGAGCGGGTAAACATTTAAAGAGCTGTTCAGGTACGATGCGATGGAACCATTGGTATAAAGCACCGGCGTGATGCCTGTCTGATTGTAAACAGCCGTCATCCAGGTCTGCACCCAACTGGTAAGCGCAGCGCTGGTCATAGAAGATATAAGTGATGGTCCGCTTGGGGGATCTTCCAGATCCAGAGCCGGAGGCAGGTAACAGGCCTTGATATTCGATCCGGCTACGCTCAAAAAGAAAGTAGCTTCGGCAGATGCGCTGTTCGTTTCCGGGTGTGCAAAGTGATAAGGGCCTATTGCCACTCCCGCCGCATGAGCATTGGTATTGTTGGTTGCATAGGAAGGATCGGTATAGGTAGTTCCTTCCGTTGATTTGGCCCAGGCGAATGACATGCCTCCTGTACCTTTTACCTGTGTCCAGTTTATATTGCCATAGGATCCGTCACTGTCGTAATGCGAAACATCTACCCCTAAAATCGTTGTGCTTGCTCCACCATTTGCCTGTCTCCATACCAACGTGTTATAAGGCGAACCGGTATTGCTCTGGCAGTTAGACTGACTTGTCAATAATTTAACTACTCCGGTATAGGTGGCTGTCCAGCTGATATAAGGTCCTTTACCACCGGTGCCACAATTATTATCGCTGAAACAGAGATTAGCCGATGTGCTATTATTAATCAGCGTAAGCTGAGCATCCCAGTTGGTGGATACTCCTCCATGTGTTTCGCAATAGCTCCACTCGTATACATTGCCGGAAGTAACATTGAACAAGGTCCAGTTACCAGCGTTCATATAGGCGCTTACCGTGGTCCAGGAAGAAGAGGTAGTGGAAAAGGTGGTGGAAGGATATTGATTTGTTTCATTGCTGCAAAAACCCGAACTCAGACATTCCTGCGCCTGTATGTTCAGAGCGATAATAGCAAATGACATAAAAAAGAGTACATATTTTTTCATTTTACTTTTGTTTTAGGAACGCATATCCATACGGAGATCCGTTCTGCACATGGTAATTAATAAGAAAGGGAGAATTGGTCATTCAAGATAAGATAAATACCTTGAAAAACAAGGATATATATTCATTATCTTGGGTTCTTATGCCAGTTCCCTTATATCGGGCTTAATTATTGCAACGAATACTATATGAAACTTAATTTTTTCCTTCTTTTACTCTTTATCTCTTCCCCGGCGTTTTTTTCACAGACCGTATCCCGTCCTTCGCTTTGCGACAGTACGAAGACTATGGGAGAACAGTTTACACCCGAAAACAGCGAGCTGTTTATAGGCCAGGAGCTCTATCTGCCCCCTGTTCTTCATCATGATTCAGGGCCTGTCTTGTTTTCAAAAGACAGCACGGGAGGCGATATCGACAAAAAGTATTATACCATTGTATCTGTTTTGAAAGGTGATGCCCGGGAACAGCTGAAACAGGTAAAAGCAGTTAACCGGTGCGGATCACGTTATAAAGATCTGGTTAAGGCACAATGGGATGACCTGATTATACACACCGTATTTGTGCTGAGAGAAAATAAAGCCGATCTCTCTCATCCGACATTTCTTTATTGGGTGGTGTGTCAGAGTAAATATCCTCCGTATTGTTATAGCAATTTCGATGCGTTTTTCCCCACAGCCTATTTTGAAAAACAAAAACAAGTGTATTTAAATCAGGAAATAATCCTGCTCCGTGACAAAAGCAAATGGTTGTGTATTGATGTGAGTGTATTGGGAAACAGGGACACCAATACTCATGAAACATCGTACGCCTTGTTTTGCGTTTTGAAAAACGAAAAGAGAGATCAGCTACAGCTTACCCCTTCCTGGGATCCTGCCAAAAGAAGCTTTATGACAGCCCGGGAATACAATCGTCTGGAGCATGCCAACAGGAATCAGAAAGAACAATTATTTCAGACTGAAAAAGATAAAAAGGAGAAGTTTGAAGCCGAATGCACCACGCGCTTCGGAGCCCGTAAAGGAGCCCTGATAGCAGAAGGAAAAATAGAACCCGGCATGACCACCGACATGTGCAAAGCAGCCTGGGGTGCTCCCTGGGATCAGTCGAAAACCACTACGCCCGGCAGTTCAAAAGAAACCTGGAGCTATAACTGGAATTATACGCTCTTCTTCGAAAACGGATTACTGGTCATAATCCGTCATTAGCCTATTCCTAAAACTTACTTACTTTTGTTTCTCCTTCATGCGAGGCAACTATTACTTGTCCCGATATGTAGAAACATTAAATTAATATTCACGGAATCAGTAAAATAAAAACCAAAACAACGATGAAAATACTCAAATGGGTAGGGATCATAGTGCTGGTGCTTGGAGCAACAGCGTTTACCCTGTTTATGATCTATGTAAACCCGATGATGCAAAAAATGAAAAAAACCTCTGTTGTCAATTACGACAAGGATCTGACCATTGTGTTAGGCGGCGGCGGCAATAGCGGCATTCTTACTTCCGATAGCCTGGTTATTGTGATTGATACCAAAATGGGAGATGCTGCGGAACAGCTTTCAAAAAAGGTAAAAGAGCTGGCCGGAAGTAAACCTATTCTCGTTATCAATACGCACTTCCATTCCGATCATACGGGAGGTAATAAATTCTATAAAGGGCAAACTATTATAGCCGGTGGAAATTACACCAAAGAAGAGTGGACAAAACAAAATGGCGATGAAGCATTACCGACACAGTGGCTGAAAGATAAGATGGATATTAAAATGGGTTCCGACACCGTTACCCTTTTTAATATCGGCAAAAATGTACATACCGCCAGCGACATTGTAGTATACCTCCACAAACGAAAGATGCTGTTTACCGGGGACATTGTTCTTAACAAACAAACTCCTGCCCTGCTAGGTGTTGCCGATCCCGATGGATATATGTATACATTCGATATGCTTCCGAAACTGTTTGATATCCAGAAGATCGTTCCCGGGCATGGTGAAATAGGAGGAATAGAGCTGATTGATAACTTCCGTCAGTATTTTGTGGATATGAAAACGGCTGCTACCGATGATTCTAAAAAAGATGAACTGGTGGCCAAATATAAAGACTGGGGTCAATTACCTTTCTTCATGTCGCCTGGTGCAACCATCAAAGTGTTTAAAAAGAAAATGCAGCAGTAAGCGCTATCCGATAAGGAACCATGCCAAACAAAGTTTTAGCCGGCAGCTATAAGCCAAGCAGCGATTTTTATGCGAGCGATCGCATTCTTTCCAATTATTTAAGTTCACGTCTTTCTGCAGATGCCTTTTCTTATATACGTCCGAAACTGGATAAACAAGGAAAGGAATCGGCAGGAAGAATGAATGAATTGTCTCTGCTGGCTGATAAGCATGGGCCGGAACTTGTAAAGCGCTCTCCTCTGGGCGAAACGATTAATGAAATAAAGTTTCATCCCGCCTATTGGGAGCTGATGGAAATTGCCGTTGCTTCCGATATGATGCGGGTGAAATGGGAACCCGGTTTGAAATCCCGTTTCAAGACAGAACGGCATCTCTTAGGATTCAGCACAGGCTTTCTGTATGCTATGAGTGAATCGGGACAATATTGTCCGCTGTGTATGACCGACGGTGTGGCCCGTCTCATCGATCTCTTTTGTAAAGAAGAAGATAAAAAAAGACTCCTTCCCGGAATCTATACCGATCATGCCGCCGATTTCCTGACCGGAGCCATGTTCCTCACCGAAAAATCGGGAGGATCGGATGTAGGAGCCAATCTTGTAAAAGCCCGTCAGGTAAAAGGCGACCGGTATATTTTAAGCGGAGAAAAATGGTTTTGCAGCAATGCCAATGCCGATATCATCTTTGTACTTGCACGCACGGATGAAAATATTGCAGGAACAAAAGGTCTTTCCATTTTCCTGGTCGAGAAAAAACTACCTAGCGGAGAAAAGAATCCGATAGATATTATCCGTCTGAAAGATAAACTGGGTGTCCGTTCCATGGCCAGCGCCGAATGTATGCTGGGAGAGACGGAAGGAATACTGGTGGGCAAGGAGTTTGAAGGATTTAAGATCATGGCGGAAATGATGAATCTTTCACGCCTGTACAATTCCGTAGCAGCTGTAGCGGCTGCCAGAAGAGCGTTGATAGAAGCATATCAGTTTCTCTGTCACCGCCCCAGTTTTGGAAAGATGGCTGCCGAGCATGCCTTGATACGCATTAAACTGGAAGAGCTATCAGCCTTATACAATTCTATCTTCTACATGCTGTGGAGAGCTGTGGAAGCGCTCGACAAGGCCGATAACAGTAACAAGGAAGAAGCTTCTCTGCTTCGTCTGCTTACACCCATGATTAAAAAATGGTCGTCCGAATCAGGGGTCTATATCGTGCGTGAATGCATGGAGCTGATGGGAGGAATCGGATATATAGAAGATCTGGTGATGCCTAAAATTATGCGGGATGTAATGGTTCTTCCCATCTGGGAGGGTGCAGGCAATATCATGATTCTGGATATGCTTCGTGCCATGACAAAATCGGAAGGCTTTCAGGTGATGTGCGAAGAAATAAAAAAAGCAGCAGCGCTTGATAAAACTTTCGGCCCCGAAATGATACGAGAGCTGAATGCTTTGCTTGCTGTTCAAAGCCAGCTCGCAACAAGTGATAAAGATACCATGGAAGCTTCTGCAGGTGTCTTTTTTAACCGGCTTATGTTTCTATACCGGGATGCCGTTTTATTGAAAGCACGTAACGACGAAAGCTCCCGCTGGATTCAACCTACCCTTCATTATTATAAGAAGAAGAAAGACAATCCGGAACTTGTTACGCCTTTGTCGCCGGAGAAAATTTCGGATATGATGGGTTGGCAAGCCTGAGCCCTATTGCTCGAAGAAGAAATCGATCAGTTTATTGATCTTATCTACGGTAAGCGAATTACCTCCGTTAAAGAATTCATCAATGGCGCTTGTTACTTCCGATACGGAGATAACACCATCCCCGTTTTTATCCAACTCTCTGAAATCAGCAGGAATCTGTTTCTTACCCGAAGCGCTTGAGCTGCTCATAGATTTCTCCAGTTCTTTCAGATATTCGGCCGAAGGGGCTGCATTAAATGCCTTGCTTCTGGCCAGATAAATAGAATCGTAACGGGCTATTACTTTCTGATGTTCGGCAATCTGTTTGTAATCCAGTTTCACACCGTGCTCATCCACCTTAGCACCTTTCTTGGTGTTCGGCTCCTTATCTAAATAATCGGGTACACCATCTCCATCGGTATCTAAAGGACATCCCTTCTCATCCACCTTAACACCTTTGGGAGTGCCCGGGCACTGATCTTCCGAATCTTTTACCCCGTCACCATCCGAATCCAGATTGTCAATCTCGGTCCAATCTACCTTCTCATAATTCTTGTTGTTATCTGCTTCCTGTTTGTTTTTACCGAATTTATAATGAACGGATACATTCAGATAAACATATTTATCATCGCCGGTAGCTCCTTTTCTTCCATCCACATCTTTTGCCATGACATAGTTATAGGCAAAGTTTACCCGGCTGCTCAGGTGATCGGTAATATTGATCTTGATTCCAAAGCCTAAAGGAATGCTGAGCGCTGTCTTTGGTCCGGAAAGAGGCGTATTGTAAAGATATTCCCGGGTTTCAATAATCGCTCCGGGGGTGCCCTGTGGCAGGTTGCGTATGCTACCATCATTCCAGTAATAATAAGGATGTCCCTTGCTGTCGAGTGAGTCGCAGTAAGGGTGATAAGAAAGAAAGCCAAGTCCCACCGAAATATAAGGAACCACTACCCCACCGGGTTTCATGATGACGCCATTATCAAAAGGGAAAATAACATCGAGGCCGAACTGGCTGATCTTGGTTTCAAAATTAAGGTTATCGTAAGGGCCATGATCATTACCGGCCACATGCCCGAAGAGTCCGTATCCGGAAAGAGCAACAAAATTGCCAAGTCGTTCTTCCACATTGAAATGATAACCGGTACGGACGCCTGAAAGCTGGCCATCATGAGCCCTGGCAGGATCACCCACACCTCCGTAATAAGTCATCATACCCATCCCGGCACCAACGCTTGGCAAATCCAATCCTTTGGAAGCATGCGTCGTATCATTACCACCTGCCCTTAAGGAAGCCGTGATGATCAGAAAAGACATAAAAATAAAAAGCTTCATGCTCCGCATAAAAACGTTATTGGATCCCGGCACTAATAGTTTAAGGAATAGCGAGTATGGATGTTTAAATATAAGTACGTATTTTGAAAAAAACAAGTTTAATCCAGGCGGTTCTCAATTTATACTACATTCGTTTTCAAATCCCGGTATCCAAACCTATTCCCAACAGGCGCTATACCTCTTTTTATGTCCGAGTTGTCTAAAACGCTTGAATTTGATATTGTTATCTGTGGAGCCGGTCCAGCCGGCGCTACCTGTGCTTTAACATTGGGTCAATCGGGGTTAAAGGTAGCCCTCCTCGAAAAAAGCAGTTTCCCGCGTGATAAAGTTTGTGGTGATGCACTGGCCGCTTATGTGCCCCTGGTATTGAACTCCATAAGACCGGAATATGCCGAAGCATTTACCCGTTTTGATGAACGGATGATCGTGGATTCGGTACGCTTTGTGGCCCCTAATGAAAAACACATTGATATTAAATTCCCTAAACAAGGATCGATCAGCACCCGGTTTAAGTTTGACAATTTTCTGTTCAGCCTTGTCAAGACCTTGCCCGATATCCGAATCTTTGAAAACACCACTGTCCATAACATAACACCGGAATCTGATCATATAGTAATTGATGCGGGCAAGGATCTGCGTTTAAAGACCAAACTGCTTATCGGTTGCGACGGAGCTCAAGGCGTGGTAAGCCGTAAACTGACTAATACAACCGTAAACCGGAATCACTATTCTGCAGCCGTAAGGGGTTACTATGAAAATGTAAAGGACATCCCTCCTTCCACTTTTGAAATTCATCTTTTGCCCGAAGTGCTGCCCAGTTATTTATGGATATTTCCTCTACCCGGCAACAGGGCGAATGTAGGTATAGGGCAGGTTTCCCGTTTACTTTCACGCACAAAAATCAATCTGCGCGAAACGTTACAACGTACCATTCAGGAAGCCCCAAGCCTGAAAGATCGTTTTAAGGATGCCCGCTTGATGGGCGATATAGAAGGGTATGGCCTACCCTTGGGTTCACGCAAAGTAACGATGTCGGGTCCTCGTTTTATGCTTTGCGGAGATGCCGCTTCCCTCATCGATCCGTTGACAGGAGAAGGTATTGGTCAGGCCATGGTTTCGGGCAGGAATGCCGGAAGACAGGCCATGCTATGTTTTAAGGAAAACAATTTCAGCGCTTCCTTTATGAAACAATACGATAAAGGAGTGTATGACAAATTCTGGAAAACACATTATGCACATTATCTGGGGCAGAAGATCATCGGCAACAGGCCCTGGGTAGCCAATACAGCCATCAATATGGCGCTGAAAAATACGCTGCTCGAAAAGGCCATGAAGAGACTCTTTTTATAAATCGTGTTAAAATACAAAGCCACACAATATACTTCTTAGTATATTTATCGGCTTTGAAGAAACTCTTTTTGTTCCTTTTCTTGCTTATCTGCTCCTCTGCTTCTTTTGCGCAGATCACGGGACGCATTACGAATACCACCCATACCAGTATCCCCTATTGCAATGTAATCCTGATCAAAGCCTCTGATTCCACCCTCGTTACCGGTACCACCACCGATACCTCCGGAGCATTTCAGCTCGAGATAAAATCAGCCGGTATGTTTCGTATCCTGGTTACTTATGTAGGATACGCCAAATACTACTCCCCTGTTATTTCCATTTCCGAAAATACTCGTACGTATGATGCCGGGACTTTGCCATTGGAATCGGGACATCAATTAAAAAATCTGGTGATTGTGGCGGAAAAGCCTTTTATGGAACATCAGCTTGATCGTACTGTCTATAATATAGAGAGCAGTATTATCTCAGCCGGGAATAATGCATTGGAAATCCTGAAAAAACTACCGGGTGTAAATGTGGATAATAGTGACGGGATTACCATACGGGGGAAAAGTGGTGTGCTTATTATGATGGATGGGAAAACGACGTATATGTCGGTTCAGGATGTGGCCAATTATCTGAAGAGTCTGGATGCAAGCCAGATTGAAAAGATAGAGATCATCACCAACCCATCGGCTAAATACGATGCCAGCGGAAATGCTATCATCAATATCATCTTGAAAAAAGATAAAAACATGGGCTTTAACGCTCAGGTGACAGGGACACTGAGACAAAGTGTATACTCCGGTGCAGGAACCGGTTTCAACGCCAACTACCGCACCCGGCATTTTAATTTCTTTGGCTCTTATAATTTAGGCGATGGCACCAATGCCACCTATTGGGAACAGGAAAATCAATACAGTGTGCCTGGCAAGCCCGTGAATCTGATCAGCGACCGCAGTTATTCGGCAACCACCGGTGTGTATCACAACGGGCGCCTGGGCATGGATTACAGCATTGATAAACGCCAAACGATTGGTGTGGCAGGTGAATGTTTTATCGGCAATACGAATATGCGCACAGCCACCAGCACCAATATATACAACGGTGGTTCCAGTCCTGATTCAACATTAAGTCGTGTAGGCAACAACCACTCCCTGATGCAACGTTTTACGGGCAACCTGAATTATACTTTTAAGATAGACAGTCTGGGCCGGGAGCTTTCGGCCAATGCGGATGTGGTTAGTTTTAACTCAACACTCCTGGAAACCGATGTGACTGATTATGGATACGCTTCTCCTTTGCTACAACAAAGTCCTTCCACGCTTAAATTCTCCTTCCCTTCCCAGTTATCCATCATGGCTGCCAAGCTGGATTATGTGCAACCGCTTGGGAAGAACACCAAGCTGGAAACCGGTATTAAAGGCAGTCAGGTAAGTTCCGATAATCCTTCTCAATACTGGAATGTGATACAAGGTGTGGATGTGAATGATGCGGGAAAAACAAATCACTTTATTTACAACGAAAATATTTTTGCAGGCTATATCAATTTCTCCCGTAAGTTCAGCGAGCGGGTTGATGCACAATTGGGTTTGCGTGCAGAAAATACACAAGGACACGGAACCCAGACACTCACCGATTCCAGTGTAAAACAAAATTATCTGAATCTGTTTCCTTCCGCCTTCCTGAGCTGGAGGATGGATTCTTTCAACACCCTCAATTTCTCCTACAGCCGTCGTATCGATCGCCCTGATTATGGATCTCTCAATCCTTTTCCTGTTTATCTCAGTCAGTATAATTACAGCATGGGTAATCCTCTCCTCGTGCCACAGATAGGAGATAATGTGGAGCTCACGCATGTTTACAAAAACATACTCACAACCAGCCTGGGATATTTATATATGGTCAATGTTTTTTCGGAAAATATTCATCAGGATGATATTACCCATATTACGTATCACACCACGGATAACCTGTCCAATTACCAGGCATACAACCTGCTTGTGTCATTGACCCTGCATCCTACCCGGTGGTGGACCATCATGCCCGCTGTAAACGGATTTCACGATCATTATTACGGAATTTTTCAGGGCAGCAATTATACCAAGGCGGGCTATACGGTAATAACAAATATCAACAATTCATTTAATTTTAAAAAAGGCTGGGGCGGAGAAGTGACTTTCTTTTACCGGAGCGAGAATATCAACTCTACCGTGGTAAACGATCCCTTCTATTTTGTGGATATGGGAATCCGGAAGATCATCGCTCATGGAAAAGGAACACTAAGCATGAATGGGTCGGATATATTCTGGAGCAACAGGGTTACTGCCACGCAGGTGTTTCAGAATGTAAATTATCACAGTTTAAATTACGATGACTCCCGACGTTTCCGTATTACTTTAACCTGGAAACTGGGTCAATCGCAATTTCAGCGGGAAGAGAAAAGAAAAAGCGCCGAAGAAGAGTTGAACAGGGTAAAAAAATAAGAAGACACATCCAACAAGGCCTGGATGGCCTTCTCCTACTTCACAATTATTTTCTTCCGGAATTGTTTATCACCCGATCCGGCAACAAACAGATACACACCGGCTGCAAGCTGATTATCCATACGCAGTGAGAAGTTCTTTCCATCTAACGATACCTGACGGGAAATCACTTCACTTCCCAGCATATTATAAATGTGTACATCCAGCGTGTTGCGGTCCGTTTCAGGAACAGTTCCATTCAGCAAAGTACCATCGCTTGGATTCGGAAACAGAGTAAACTCGTCTTCGCTATAAGATGTAATTCCGGTAACCGTTGTGAGACTCACATTCAGATTATCCACCCCCACATCCACACTTCCTTTATCTGTAACGCTGAATCGCAGTACACAGGTAGCCGAGGTGGCGCTGGTGGTTACGGTTTGCGTAGTCCAGGTAGAAACCTGGGCGCTGGTGATGGTAAGCAGATTGGTAGGGAAGGTAACTCCGCCGTCTGTTGAAAGCAATACATTAAAGGAGAAAGGAGACGGAGATGCTTCGTTATGGAGATAATCAAACTTGATTGTTTTAGAACCGGGTGTAGATAAGTTCAGATACAGATCCATTTGTCCGGTAGATCCTGCCGGTGAAGGATCGTTGTGAAAGCGTGCGCTGTAACTTCCGGTGGAAGCCGACGGAGTATACATGCCGCTGGACGGAGAGGTCCAGTCTGTTCCGGTATAATCGTCGCGGTGCCAGAAATCGTTACCGGCCGGAGAGGTGCCTCCGATATTACTCTTCCAGTATTTATCCGGACTGCGTTGAGCTCCGCTGTTACAGCTATCCATATCCCATGCGGTTTCAAAAGAATTGGAATAAGGCAGGGTGGAATAATAATGATTGCAAACCGGAGCACCGCTGTCGGCGTTTACATACCATCTCGGGGTATAGGAAGTAAGTTGTGCCGCCGTGTAAGAGCGGTACGATACTTTCCAATCCACGGCCGATGATTCCATCAGCAGAAATGTGCCGCTGGCATAATTGGTATCTACCAAACGTACATGCGATCCGGAAAGATTAAAAATATCACCCTGCTTAACTTGTGACGCACTCGCATAAGCCGTAGAGATATTGGGCAAGGTGGTGGTGCTGTATTTAGTGGTGAGTCCCCATGCATGGGAAACAAAACCGGAGCAATCTACACCCAGGGCGCAGGTTTCGCAGCAGTCTCCGTTGGTAGTACAGTCATTATCTCCGGCCGATTTGCCATTGGTAAGTCCCGTGGTAAAAGAAGACAAAGAAGAAAAACCGCCCCAGCAATACGCCATACCAGGAGCATTATGTCCTACTACCACCCAGGAAGGAGTGGTTACATTACCACCCGCCGAAGGGCAGCTGGAGTTGCTTTGTATATTGGAGGATGTAGCCGTAAAGGAATACGTGGTAAACGGGATGGCGTTATAATGGATCTGTGTACGGGTAATGCTTTGTGCCGGAAGCAATGCCGAACACAACACAATAACAAGCACCATAGCAGACCTGATGCCAAACCCTTTTTGTTGAATCAACCGGAATATGTTCATGAATACCTGGATTATACGGGTTAATTATTTTTGTTCGTTCATCTGCAGGAGATGATCATTGAAATGGTATTTCACCGCTGTTACAGAAGACGGGTATGATTTTGCTTTGGTTAATTCAGTTTCCGTAAGCGAAAACAAATGCAATCCATCGGGGGCGGTGATCATATGCGTAACGCTGCCGTCCTTGTTCAGATTAAACTCCTTATCCGAAAGCACGTAATAGCAATCGGGCACCTTCACGTCGCTTACAAGCTCTCCCATCACACCGGAAGATAAACGGATGGACACCAGATGACGTTCTACCTGGATAGGGCTTTCGCTGATATAGGTTTGTACATCCAGCACAACCCTGTCCGTTGTAGATCCTACTATATATACACCGGCTGTTTTTTTATCGGTGGTAAATAGCTTTGTATCGTATTTTCCGTCAGTTGTAGTTATGCTCACCGCATAGGCGTTTGTATTCTTCAGCACAGCAGCAACAAAATTGCCGGAAGCGGTGATCCAACCTTTTTTAGCGGTGCCGGTTTCCAGCTCCACACTGTTACCGGACGGAAGCAAGAGCCAGGTAGTATTGTTATAACGGGCAATCCTGCCCACCCCCACTAATGTATTGGGGAAAGGCATACTCTTTACATTTTTGCCGTTTTCATCATATACATTTACCTGATTCTCGTTCAGGACATAAAAGTTACCGTTATCGTATGCAAAGTCGCGGGGAGTTGGCATCACCGAAAACTTGATACTTGTTTTTCCGGTAGCGGAATTCATGATCCGGATTTCATTGCTGGCATCAGACAGCAGGGCTGTCCTGTTCTTATCCATCTGTTCAAAGGAAGTGATACCCAGGTTAGCTCCGGGAACACTTTTATAAGGTACCCCATCACCGGTGTTCCAGAAAGTTTTGGAAAGTTCCTGAACGGAAAAGCTTGTTTTCAGATTTCCGGAGGAAGCCGTCTGGGCCGGTATCGTGTACTGTAAGCACAACGATAAAGCCAGTAAAAAGTATGTTTTCTTCATGAAACGATAGTTGAAGCAGGAAGTGTTGTCTTCCTGAATTACCCGATTACGCTAAACTGATCCTGATTGATATACGAATATATAAATAAAAGGGAGAAATGCAAAAATGGCAGAGTATTTATTTCTATCTTGACTTTGCAACCATGGGTGATAGTGTAGCTGTTAGAAGCTACATAGAGCATATCCGAGAAAAGGGAAAAGATAATGAATTCTACGACAAATTCGAAGAATTATATCTGGAAATTTTCGAAGACAAAAAGCCGTTTTACAAGTATAAAGGCTAATTAATGATGTAATATTTAAGATGAACTATCAAGAACTAAAGGAGAACTCGCTCCGCGAAATTTCAAGAGCTGAGGAGTGCGTTAGAGTTAACGAAATATTGAAGGAATATAACTGGGCATTTGTTCATCCTTGGTTGCAAGGAGGTCATATCTCCCATTTTGAGAAATTGAGTATGTCAGGTGAACTTACAGCAGAAATTATTTTCAACTGTTTTTGCTTTCAATTTTTTGAACTTCGAAATACTGCTTATTTCATTGATGCTCATTTCAAGCAGAACCCACATCTAAAACCTTTCTGCCAATTAATTGACCAATCTGTTATACTTTGTCTCCAACGGGACTATGCAGGAGCGATCAATACATTACTTCCTGTCATTGAGGGCTCTATTAGACACTTTTTGGTGAACAATAAGAATAAGAAAAATGAGAAAATAATGAAGCTGGAAGACTTGACTAAGGTTTTTTACCACGTTAAATGTGATTGCCTGGAAAAAACAGAAAAATATTATCGCCAAACCTGGCCAGACAATTATATTTTGACCAAACTTACTGATCAGGAAATTGAAAATCTTCTGCGATTGAAAGCAAAATACTTAGACTTATGGTTCTCAATTATTGAAGGTTACTTCGGAAACAATCTGTATTTCGACACAAGAAAGGGGACAACTCATGACAATCTTAATCGACATGCCATTTTTCATGGGTTCAATGCTGACGTTTATTACAATCTTCAAAACTATTTAAGGATTTACAATTGTATTATCTTTTTGAATTGGGTCCTTATGATGAGCGAGCCAGAATACAAAATTCTGCCAGAGTTAAATGAAAAGGAGTCATATTATAAATGGAAAGCATTTGAGAAGATCAGAGCAATCTCAAGAATATCAATGGAAATAAAAGCATCAGTCTATGAAAAATACGAGGACTTTGATAAAACACAATTTTGTCAAATTATTCAACCTCCAAATAAATTTGCGGACGCAATTGAGGCTTTCCCTCTGGGAGGGGTTGAAAGAAGGCTTCGCCTTATAGATAAAGTCATTGGCAAGGTAAGCAAGAGAAAATAAATGTTCTACTGATTAAACGATTACTTAATGACAAATGAAGAGTTTGAAGAAATTCAGAAGGAGCAAATTCGAATAGATAATTCGTTCAAAAAAACCGAGGAAGAGGGGATCAAGAATCTCCTGAAATATTTTGACCGAATTCATGACAAGCTTTTTTCCTTCAATAACATACTTATTGCTGGATACTTTGCCCTCATTAAAATAGCGCCAGATCATCGGATTTCAGCTTATCGAATTTTAATCCCTCTTGCGAATCTTTTGATCTTGCTCTATATTGAATGGAAAATGATGGAGAAAAGTCGATTTGAAGCTGACATTATGAATAAGAATTCAGGAGATATTGCTAAGCATGGGAAGGGTATTAGAAATACCAATCTCTATTCTTTTTCAGCTATTTTGTCAACTTTGGTAGTTACAGCGTACTTTGTTTGGGATTTAACTCATTCTTAAAGATGCAGAGGAGTGTTTTAAGCATGTGCCTAATCAACACAACGTTTAGCACCTGTGCTTATAGTGGAGAAGCACCAAGATTGATATATAAGTGAATAAGATAAAAAAGGATTTGGGTGACTTACTTTTTACCGGAAGAAATGAGACCTATAAGAACTCCGATTCCCAACGCAATTAATCCGCCAACAACAACAGCTTCTTGGATATCATTTTTTTGTTTCAAAGAAACTGATTTGTGTCGAGCAAGAACAAAATCATTCCAAGAATTAAATCCAGCCCGTTTTAAGTTAGCACTTACATCTGTTGGACTTACACCGCTTTGTATTAATAGTCTCTCATATTCTCCATATTCCTCAGGAGAAGCAGTGTCATCTCTAATTTTATCGGAGATAATTCGTAATTTACTTTGTATTTCTCCCGTCAGGATCATCAGGTCAGTGTGTGTTATTTTTCTTCATTTCCTCTAAAAGCCGATTCATTTCATCCAACGTTTGCTGAGCCTCAATTCTCATAGTAGACATTTCAGTAATTGCTGACATGAATTGCGTGGATTTTGTAGATATTTCGTCTTTCATATCCTTTAATTCTTCCCTCACCTGCTTTCGAGCCACATTATTCGTATTCACCCAGTTCACAGTAAATGCACCAGCTAATACTGCTAAAAAAATTAACGACCACCATTGAAAATCAGCAAACCTAGTATCCGTTTTCTCGTTTTCTTTCTTTCTTTCTACATTTTGTTTATCTAGTTCTATGATTTGCTTCTTGCTTTCTGCGTTCTGCTTGTCAAGTTCTACTACCTTTTCCTTAAGAGTCCTGTTTTCTTCAGATAAAGTAGGCTCAGAATTTTCCTTTTTTGAAAAGCCAATTGTTGAAAATAACAATAACAATATTATGGTGACAGAAGCCTTCAAAATCAGTAAATATTTGATATAAAGTTACGAAAAATAATGAGATTTCCTTATCTATTATCTCTATCCAAAGTGTTCCCATACAAATCAGTGCTTTCTTACACACTTCCGTGTAATTTTTTACATGATTAATAAAGTACATTTGATGTGTTAGTAATAATATCCATTTATTTCCCAAAATTTGCACCGCTCTAAAACCTATATCATTATGAGCCGTGACGCATACCCTTTATGACCAACCCTCAAAAAATAAAAGCTAAACAGGAACTGCTTGCTTTGTGTGAACAGATGATCCTGACACGTATTGAAACATCGGGTCTGGCTATGAAGCAGGCTCAGGAATCGGCCAATAGCGATGATAAAAGCTCGGCGGGGGATAAATATGAAACAGGCAGAGCGGTGGGTCAGCGGGAAAGCGAAATGCACGGTATCAATCTGAAACAGCATCAGAGCGATCTGACTTTTTTGAGAACCATCGATCCTTCTATTATTCACCAAAGCTGCGGTTTAGGCGCTGCTATCGTCTGTGCCGATTTTTTGTTCTTTATCTCCCTGGGACTGGGTGCTACCAATCATGCGCTTGGAAAAGTATTTCTCCTCTCTCCTCAGGCTCCCCTGGCTGTTTCACTTAAAGGAAAGAAAGCCGGGGATACTTTTTTGATGAATGGCAAACCGGTTCAGATCAGGGAAGTTTTTTAGCGTCCCCTCCTCTTCGTTTATCATCCTGCCCTCTTCATTCGTCGTTATCTGAAAAATAAATTTGGATGGGATTTCCGGGAGTTTGTATATTTGTAAGGTAAACTTACAAGTTATACAACCAAGTTACATTACCTATATGAATGCAGCCACCCTGTCCACCTCATTACGATCTGTTATTGCGGCCCTGCACAAAGGACTTCGCAAACAGTCGGATTCCGGCAATACCTATTCCATGACCGAGATGGAAACAATCGGACATCTGATTCGCAACCCGGCCCTGATGCCCACCGAGCTGGCCGCATTGACCCGGGTGAAAACACAATCCATGTCTCAGATCCTGAAAAAGATGGAAGAACAAGGGGTGATTAAACGGACGCTTTCCAAAGAAGACAAACGCAAGGTGTATATATCCCTCTCCGCATCCGGGAAAAAGATGGTGGAGAAAATACGGTATGACAAAGATGAATGGCTCAAAAACATGATTGAACAATCGCTCACCGATAAAGAAAAGGAATTGCTTATAAAGGTATTGCCTGTTTTAAACAAATTGGTGGAGACTAAATAGGAAGAGGGAAGAACGATAGGGGATTTGATTTTTGTGTTATGACAAGAGATACACTACTACACACCTTCAGGGCATTCAAGAACCGAAACTATGCCTTGTTTTTTGCCGGCCAGGGCATTTCCCAGATCGGTACCTGGATGCAACGCACTGGAGTAAGCTGGGTGGTGTATAGCATGACGCATTCCGAGTTTATGCTGGGGCTCACCATATTCGCATCTCAGTTTCCTTCTTTCTTTTTTTCCTTGTATGGAGGTATTATATCAGACCGGTACAACCGTCGTAAAATTTTGCTGATTACGCAGTCTGCCTCCATGATACAGGCCATTTTGCTTGCGGTGTTAATCCTTACCGGTCATTACTCGCTCTGGTGGATCATTATTCTCAGTGCTATCCTTGGTCTCATCAACGCCTTTGACGTCCCTGCCCGTCAGCCCATGCTGCATGAGCTGATACAGGACAAAACAGATCTCACCAATGCCCTTGCCCTCAATTCAGCCATGGTCAATCTGGCCCGCATCATCGGTCCGGCCTTATCGGGTATCGTGCTGGTCAATTTCGGTGCCGGCATCTGTTTTCTTTCCAATGCATTCAGTTTTGTAGCGGTCCTCATTTCTCTTTTGCTGATGAAGCTCGCTCCCTTTGTTCCTGCTCCGCATAAAAAGAAAACCGGCTCCCAGCTTGTGGAAGGTTTTACATACCTCAAACAAACACCCTTGCTTGGCATGACTATCCTCATGGCAGCAATCCTGAGTTTGCTGGTGTGGCCTTATGATACCCTCATCCCCGTATTCGCCAAGGTTGTTTTCAAAGGCGATGCCGCCACCTTCGGGTATATCAGCAGCTTTATGGGTGTAGGAGCTATCATCGGTACTTTTATGCTTGCTGCGTTAAAAAAAGGAACGGATCTTAAAATCGTACTGCTTATCAATACCATCGTTTCCGGTATCAGCCTTATGTTGTTTTCGCATATTACGTATTTCCCCCTCGCCATGGTGTTTGCAACCATAACCGGTTTCAGCACCTTGTCCCTCGCCACTATCTGTATCACCATTGTACAGGTGAATGCAGACGTAACCATGCGGGGGCGGGCGATGAGTTATATAGCCCTGGCTTTTTTCGGGATGCTGCCCTTAGGCAGTTTGCTCATCGGGAGCATATCACAACGGATAGGTGCGCCTGATACGCTGCTTTGCGAAGGCATCATGGCCTTGCTTATTGCGGCGGCGTTCTCCCCCTTTCTCCGGAGCGACAGGCTAAAGAAAAGAGAAAAGGAACAGTTTGAAGAAACAGAAGATCTGGTCATGAAAAAATTATAATGAATATTAACTAACCAATAAATCCTAAAATGGAACCGAACAAACAAAACACCGCCCTTCTTGTTATGGATATGCAAACCGCCATACTGGGCATGCTTCCAGCCACACATGCTATTGCCGGAAATGTAGCCAAAGCCATAGCACATGCCCGCAAAGAAAAAATTCAGGTCATCTATGTAGTAGTGGGCTTCCGTACCGGAGCTCCGGAAGTGAGCGAAAACAACAAGAGTTTTTCCGGTATCAAAACCAGAATGCTGGGTGGTAATATGGAAGAGTTTATGAAAGTGGATACATCCGTAGCTCCTGCAGCGGGTGAAATAATCGTAACCAAACGTCGTGTGAGTGCATTTGCAGGCAGCGATCTGGAAGTGGTATTGAGAGCACAAGGTATTCAGCATATGATCTTAAGCGGTATCGCTACCAGCGGTGTTGTTTTATCTACTCTGCGCGAAGCAGCCGATAAAGATTACCGCATCACGGTACTAGCCGACTGCTGCGCCGATGGAGACGAAGAAGTACACCGCGTACTCACCACCAAAGTATTCCCCCGTCAGGCTGATGTGGTGACATTCGAGGAGTGGAGTAAATAATTTGCCGTCTGTTCTCTTAAATAAGAAGCCCGTGAATAATCAACGCACGGGCTTTCTGTTTTCTTTCTCCCATCCGCAGGATTTATTCCCATGAATTTTCATTAATCAGTTCTTTCCTGAAATTTCATTCCTGAGCAAATTGATTCTTTTCCATCTTTGAACAATTAATAAGCGGTACTTCCCGTTACTATATTTCAAAGAATGCCCTGAACGCATTTATGCAAAGAAACCTATTTACATTTCTCCTCACTTTATCCCTTCTCTTTTCTATATCTCTTCTCAAGGCCCAGGGGCAAGATGAAAGAGACCGCTATCTGCAAACCTACGGTCAGGTTTGGGGCTTTCTGAAATATTTTAATCCTTCGGCATTGCCCGATCCTGCGGCCTGGGATCAACAATTACGAAAAGATTATTCAACCATACAAACGCTTTCAAACCCCGCCGACTTTGAAATATTTCTGGAACAATTCATCCGTCCTTACATACCCAAAGACATCAGTTATACCCGTCCTTCAGCGTTACCGGGCATGACACTTCCATCATTCGGATGGATCAATGAAGACCGGATCAGTCCGGGTATCCGAAAAGAACTTTTACTGATCCTTCAACATGGGAAAGGAAAACCACATCCATCCTTCCAGGTTTCGGATGATGTGGTTCCTATTTTTGATACGGAGAAAAGTAATCCTGTAGACAGCCTCCCCGACGAAGCAGGACGCTATCTGGCCCTTACCCGTTTCTGGAATGTGATCAATTATTTTGCGCCCAATCTGGATCTATGCGACCAATGGGACAAGGTCTATCCTCATTTTATTCCCGCATTCCGCCAGGTGAACTCCTACCGCTCTTATTGTATGCAGGTTCAAAAACTGGCATCCCGGATGAATGACGGACATGGCTTCGTGAATTTATTACCCGGAAACAAAAATCAGGTAGTACCTCCTTATCTGTTTCCTTTCGGGATGGAATATATAGAAGGGCAAACGTATATCGTTTCGGTGATTGACTCGGTTAAGGGTAAACCTTCCGGATTGCGACAAGGTGATCAACTCGTATCTATAAATGGTCGCCCAATGGAAGCCCTCTGGGATAGCTTACTCCCTGTGATAAGCGGATCCAATGCCTTGTACAAAAGAGAACTGGGTTGTAAACTAAAACTTATCAAAACCTGGTATGCCAATAATACGTTGGTAGTGCTTCGGGGCACAGATACCATCCGAGCCCAGGTAACGGCTTCTCTTCCTGTTCCTCATCCATCCTGGGTAAGAACGGATCTTCCTAAGAAGAGTTGGAAGCTGATTCACGACAGTGTTTCGGGCAAAGATGCAGGCTACGTGGATATAGGGGCACTGAAAGGCAAAGAGGTGAAAACGGCCTTTCATGCCTTTAGAAATATCCCTTTTGTGATAATTGATTGCAGGGACTATCCCAACAGCACCATTTATAAAGTCATGAATCAGCTTACCCCGCATGGGGGAGAATTTATGAAGTTCAGCCGCATCCGTTTTGATGATCCCGGCACCATGGACTGGAGGATGTCAGCAAAACCCAAGGGATTAATGATGAAATTGGCGGTGAGAGCAGTGATTGGGAAACAAAACAAGAAAAACCGTCATTATTATAAAGGGAAAGTGATCCTGCTGGTAGATCATTTTACCATGAGCCAGGGGGAGTTTAGTGTCATGGCTTTTCAGCTTGCCCCTCAGGTTATTACCATTGGCCGCCAGACAGCCGGGGCCGATGGAAATGCAGTTCCGGTACCCCTTCCGGGAGGTTTAACCATATCGTATTCCAGTGTGGGCGTCTTTTACCCCGATGGAACACGAACCCAGCAACAGGGCATCCGTCTGGATATCCGGGTACCCGAAACCAGGGTATCTTTGATCGGAAAAGATGATATTTATCTCCGGGCAATAGAATATATGCGTACAGGTCGCTGAGTATTTGTACTTTTGGGCATGATTTCAATGGAAACAAGTCCATCCGGAACTAAAAAACCTAAAAAAATCAGGGAAGAGTTACAACCCTGTTAAGCCTCCATCCGTATACCCCCTACAATCCTGCATTATATACAATGAAAGAAACTACCGACTTCCTCAAAAACATCGTCGATATCCTTCATCTTGCCCGTAAGAAAAACAAAAAGATCGGAGCCCGTATCAAGCATTTTTATGGCTCTAAGGAAAAGATAAAAGTGCAGCTCACCGGAAAAGGATGGGTGATCATCGATACCCTCTGGGCTGAAAAAGGTGCTGCCGAAATGAGCAAAGAAGAAATTCTTGCCGTAGCAGAATCGTACAGATTGGAATAGCAGGCTTTCTCTTGATTCAAACAGATAAAAAAAGGATGTGTATCAACACATCCTTTTTCATTTTACCAAGGCCCATTGCCTCCTGCACCTGCCTCCTGCCGCTGTTTATTGGCGCTGCTTTCCTCCGTTTGAAAACTCGTATTCTCCCCCGGAGGGAATATTTCAGCCATTGTAAAAAGAAAATCACTATCTTTCTTTTGATCTTTATTAATTCATTGCATTTCGCAAACAACTGTGCACTCTAAAAAGAGTCACCACATCCCCTGCCACAGTTATTTTTTGCGTATGCAGACTAGTGAACCTTTTTTGCATAGCTATCATATTTAACATACATCACCAATGAAGAGGCTGCTCTTATTTAAGGTTCTGATCATATTTTTTTCTTTTTGCTGGAATCCATCTTATGGTCAGGATTGGTTTGCTGTGGGTACCGGAACCAACGATCATGTTGCTGCTATGGTTGAATACAACGGGGAGCTGTATGTAGGAGGAGACTTTACAACGGCAGGTGGATTGACGGTTAACTATATAGCCAGGTGGAATGGTACACGCTGGGATTCTGTAGGACATGGGCTCGACGGGCATGTCCGTTGCTTAGCCATTTATAATGGTGAACTCTTTGCAGGAGGCTCATTCACCCACGCAGGAGGCCAATACACACCCTTTGTTGCCCGGTGGAACGGATCTTCCTGGGGCCCGGCAGATTTGGGAATGTCTTCCTACGTCAACTCTATGACAACTTACCATGGTAAATTATATGCAGGAGGTATTTTCTCGTATGCAAGCGGAATAGCAACAGCAGGTATTGCACGCTGGGATGGCGTAAGCTGGGACTCGGTAGGATCAGGAATAGGAGGTCCTGAGCCTTATCTGGAATGCCTGAAAGTTTATAATGATGTCCTTTATGCAGGTGGCGAATTTACTACCGCAGGAAACATTCCGGTGGGTCTTATTGCTCAATGGAATGATACTACTTGGTCGGCAGTTGGCGGGGCGGCAGTTAGCGGCTCAACCTTTCAGGTCGTTTACGTGCTTGAAGTTTTTCAGTCTCAGCTATATGCGGGGGGAAGTTTTGATACCATCGGAAACGCTCCTGTTAAATACCTGGCTAAGTTAAGTTCTGGAAACTGGATCCCTCTGAATACAGGAACAACAAATGGGGAACTCGGGGCATTATTAAGTGACAGCACTCATTTATATATAGGTGGTACTTTCACAACTCTGGGAGGAGTTTCTGCCGACCAGGTTGGAGCGTGGAACGGAACTGCTTTTTCGCGGATGGGCAACGGGACGAACGGATTCACTTTTGCACTCGGCTTTTACAATGGAGATTTGTATGCCGGAGGGTGGTTCACCACAGCGGGAACTCACCCTACTGCCCATATTGCCAAATGGTCGGCCGTGGCTGGAATAGAAGAAAGTATTAAAAATGAATTCGTTCGAATCTGGCCTACTCCCTCCGATGGTACTCTTTTTATTTCAAAGGAACGCCCGTTCGAGTCTTCGAGACTGCAGTTATATAATGTATTGGGGGAGCAAGTGAAAGAAGTTTTATTGTCAAGCGACCTTACGCAATTGGATCTGAGCAAGGAGCCAAAAGGAGTTTATTTATATAGAATTATTGCTGAAAATAAATTAGTCAGTACCGGCAAAATCATTCTAAATTAATTCAGATAGCTAATGAAAATCAGGAATACTTTTTTTATTCTGGCTTTGTTGATATTCTTATTTTCTATACAAGCTAACGCTCAGTATAATTGGCAAACGCTTACTAATGCACCTCAAAGCTGGAGGTTAGATGATTTCTACTTCCTTAATCCCAGTCAAGGTTGGGCCATTAGCCCTTATTATAATTATCTGAGTCCGACGAAACAAGGACAGATTTGGGGGACATCGGATGGGGGTGCTACCTGGCAAAAACTAAAAGACAATTCTCACACTTTTTACCGGTCAATCGGTTTTGCAGATGCCAATAACGGTTGGGTCGGCAATCTGGCTGATACGAGCAAAAATGCTTATTCTGGAGTGCCTTATACCACCGATACGATCCCACTCTATCACACTTCAGACGGAGGGCTCACATGGCTTCCTGTTATGAATCTACCAAGCCCAAGACCAAAAGGTATTTGCGGAATTTCTGTTGTAACAGATTCCATCATTTATGCTTACGGGCGCTTTTTCGGTCCCGCGGTATTGCTAAAGACAATTGACAAAGGAGCAACCTGGATGTCGCAAAGCCTTGGAGCTTATGCGAGCGGATTAATTGATGCCAAATTTTTTGATAAGGATACCGGCTTTGTCACTGCTTCCAGCATAACAAAAAAAGCAATGCTCCTTTCCACTTTTGATGGGGGAGCCAGCTGGCAAATAAGATATCAATCAACCAGAGCCGATACAGAAGGTGTCTGGAAAATAGTTTTTCCAAGCAGACAGATCGGGTATGCAAGCATTGAAAATTGGAATATTTCCGCCAACCCGCACCAGAATCATTTCCTAAAAACAACAGACGGAGGCATGACTTGGACTGAAATGCCTTTTGTATCTCCTTATGACTTGCAAGGCATTGGTTTTATAAATGATTCTGTGGGATGGATAGGGGGTGATTTTGAATCCAGAACCTATAAAACTACAGATGGAGGGATTACCTGGGCAAAAGATTATGGTTTTGGAACTACGACACCTCCTTATAATTCACCTGGTTTTGCCTGTTTCTCTATCAACCGTTTCAGACGCTTCGGAGATACTTTAATGTATGCAAGTGGCAACACGGTCTATAAGTTGCAGACTGGAGCAAATACCGGGATCAATATATTAACGAAGCCATTGGTTATTATGAGTAACTTTCCCAATCCTTTTAAATACCAAACCACCCTTTCGTATTCCCTTACAGCAGAAAGCAGCAGCGTAGAGATAATAATCTATAATCTTTTAGGAGAACCTGTTCTTTACCGAAATATAGAATCTCAGCTTGCAGGAGATCATGAAACAATACTTAATCTTGATGTGCCCGAAGGAATATATTATTGTACCATTAGTTCGGGCCTACAGAAGATGACAAAAAAAATAGCAGTCTGTAAATAACATTACTAAGCTCAGGGGCTGGGTAATGATAGTCATATAAGCAAGTCATCACACCAGCAGATTCTTCACCCTTATTCACTTTCCAACCCTTCTGTTCAGAATGACCCCGTCAATGCGTCTCCGTTTTTCTGCCTCCTGCACCTGTTTATTGGCGCTGCTTTCTTCGGTTAGAAAACTCGTATTCTCCCCCGGAGGGAAGATCTTCAACCATACAATCCTGGACCATTTAAAATTCTTAAACGAGATCAGCACCATAGACAGGACAATGGGAACAAGGATGGCGATGGGGTCTTTTATTCCTAATACTACCTTCAGCAAAACGAATTCCATCAAACCCAGTGCTACTGATATCCCGTAACTTACATACATGGCTCCGAAGAAGTAACCGGGCTCTCCAAGGAGGTTGCGTTTGCAGACCGGGCAATGCTCATTCATTTCGGGCATGTGTAAACCGCTGCTTTTTTTGAAAACATCCCCTTGTTCACAAAAAGGACATTTCTCTTTTAGGGCAATTACAACTATGTTTGTCATGACGTTTGTTTTTCTTATTGTAAATGTCCTGATTTATACCGAAAAGGGCACGACCGGAAATCTCATATAATAGGACAATACGGACATTTTATACTTTACTATGGCTCGAAATATCATTCCCGTTTACCAGATCGATGCATTTCATACCGCCAGCCCCGAAACGGATTTCTATTGCAATACGTTGAAAGATCACCTGCTGAAGCACCATTTCATCTTTGTTCCTCACAAACATGATTTTTATGTCTGTGTGCTGTTTACAAAAGGAACAGGCACGCATGAGATTGATTTTAAAAAACACAAGGTTAAACCCGGAGCGGTCTTTTTTCTAAAACCGGGACAGATGCACAACTGGGTATTATCAAAAGATGCCGATGGCTTTATTTTTTTTCATTCCCGTTCTTTTTATGATCTCTGTTATAATAACCGGGAAATAAATGATTTTTCCTTTTACGGTTCTGAATACAATTCCCCGGCACTTTATCTGAAACAGGAACCTTTCAAACGCAGCACCCTCCTGTTTCGGGAGCTCCTCAGCGAATATACTCGCGGGAAAACGCTTTTAAAAAATGCACGGCTCTGCAGCCTGGCAGATCTTATTTATATTGACCTGGCCCGGGAATATACTTCCGCTGAAAAACCAGGAAATGCTCCTAACCGTTATCTGCAATTGTTTCAAAAATTTGAACAACTGGTGGATAGTCGTTTCAAAGACATGAAATCGCCCGCTGCCTATGCCAGGGAATTGAACATGACAGAAAAACATTTAAACAGGATTTGTCAGGATTGCATTCATAAAACAGCTTCCGAAGTAATTGGCGACCGCATTATCCTCGAAGCCAAACGCCTGCTTCTGCAACCCGGATATACACTTTCCGATATTGCCAATGAGCTGGGCATGTTCGATCTCTCCTATTTTACCCGTATGTTTAAAAAGAAAACAGGAAAAACACCGCTTCAGTTTTCGAAGCAGCATCGTTAGTATTTTCGAGGGTTTTCTGTCCTTGACCTTTGCCCGGCAAAGCTTATTTCGGTGGATAAGTATTCCTTCATCTATCGGGATACAATGAATGCATTATATCTACTTTTGAATAAAAAAATGAAAGCCAATATTCCGGATACCAGCCAAAAACGCATCGTCATTATAGGCGCCGGGTTTGGAGGTTTAAAACTCTGCCGCGAGCTGGCCGATACAGATTATCAGCTGGTTTTGATTGATAAATGCAATTACCATCAGTTTCAGCCTCTCTTTTATCAGGTAGCTACGGCAGGGTTGGAACCCAGTGCTATTTCTTTTCCGCTCCGCAAAGCATTTCAGGGCAAAACAAATATTCACATCCGCTTAGGTGAAGTAACAGCTGTTAACACCAGGGAGCATTACATCTCCACTTCAATCGGCCAAATCAATTTCGATTTTCTTGTTCTGGCAATTGGTACAGACACTAATTTTTTTGGAAATCAACGTATCATGGCTCAGGCTATGCCTATGAAATCGGTTTCGGAAGCCCTCAGTATCCGGAACCGCATTCTGGAAAACTACGAACAAGCTCTTTGTACCACCGATAAAGACGAACAACAGGCCCTGATGAATATTGTGGTGGTTGGTGGGGGGCCTACCGGTGTGGAAGTATCTGGCACCTTGGCCGAAATGAAAAAACACATCCTGCCTAAAGATTACCCCGAGTTGGATTTTAATTTTATGCAGGTGTCTCTGGTAGAAGCGTCTCCCAAGCTGCTAAGCGCCATGTCGGCTGAAGCTTCTGAAAAAGCAAAGAATTATCTGGAAAAACTAAATGTGAATGTGCTGACGAATAAGGGAGTAAAGGATTATGACGGAAATGTAGTTACGCTTTCCGATGGCAGCGTGCTGAAATCAAAAACACTGATCTGGGCGGCAGGGGTTATAGGCAATAAATTGGAAGGAATTGCCTCAGATGTGCTGCTTCCAAACAACAGGATAAAAGTAGACCCATATAACAAAGTGCAAGGGAGCGACAGCATTTTTGCCATCGGTGATATTGCCTTCATGACCAATGAGCTATATCCCAAAGGTCACCCTCAAATGGCACAACCTGCCATACAACAAGCTTCCTTGCTGGCAAAGAATTTTAAACGGATGCTTCGTAATCAGCCCCTGACTCCCTTTCATTACAAAGACAAAGGATCATTGGCCACCATCGGAAGAAACAAAGCCGTGGCTGATTTGCCTTTTATAAAATTCCAGGGCTTTGTTGCCTGGCTGGTATGGATGTTTGTCCATCTCATGTCTATCGTCGGGATCAAAAACCGGCTTCTCATCTTTATCAATTGGGCCTGGAATTATGTTACCTACGATCAGTCGCTTAGACTTATTATACGGCCAAAGAAGGAGAAATAGGGCTTAATCGTAAAAAAACTACCTTTGCCGCCTCAACATGTTCATCCCATGATGTCCTATAAAAAGATTTTTTATACTCTCTTGTTTTTTATTGGCCTGTATCCTGCATCCATGTTGGCTCAGGAATCTCCTGTAGCAGGTGGGTCAGATGGTTCCGGAAGCGGAGGCACTATTAGTTATAGTGTTGGCCAGGTACTCTATACCACCGATAACGGAAGCACAGGCAGTGTTGCCAAAGGTGTTCAGCAGCCTTATGAAGTTTTTGTAGTTACCGGCATTGCCGAAAATATTCGTGTGCAGATATCGGCCTTCCCTAATCCGGCTCTGGATTATCTTACTTTACAAGTATCAGGGCAAGACTGGAACGGTTTCTCTTATCAGTTATATGACCTGCAAGGAAAGCTGATGGAAAACAAGGCTATCACTTCCGATGAAACACGTATTATAATGAGTAATCTTCCTGTTGCTGCTTATTTTTTGAAAGTAAATGATTCGGGGAAAGAAGTAAAGACATTCAAAATAATCAAGAATTAAGCGGCGTACATGAAAAAACTATACGCACTTTTTACGGCTTGTTTGCTTACGGCAAGTATCTGGGCACAAGCTCCGCAGAAAATGAGTTACCAGGCAGTACTGCGTAATGGCAGTGGTGCACTCATCACATCCACCACAGTTGGCATGCAGATCAGTATTCTGCAAGGTTCATCAACGGGAACAGCCGTGTATGTGGAAACACAGACACCTGCTACCAATGCGGCCGTTCTCATTACGCAGGTACAGTAATTAAATATATTCCAACAAAGAAAAGCCGTTGCCCTTAGAGGACAACTGCTTTTTTATGTTATGGCGATCAAACCTAGCGCTTGATCACTTTTTTGCTTAACACATTTTTTCCATCTCTTACCTGCAGAAAATACATGCCTTCTGCAAGTGGTCCCATGTTCAGCTCATGAACACCAGGTGTAAGACGCTGCAGGGGAATAACTTCCTTCCCGGTAAGATCAAACACGGCAACAGAATACGTTTCTGCCGTACCTCCATAGGAAATAGTGAGCTGATCGGAAAACGGATTGGGATACACTTCCAGTGTGGCATGCTCGGGCGTCACTTCTTGTATACCTACATTCATCGCTATACAGGAAGGAGCATTGTTTGAGTTCCACCAGTTTTGAACCTTGGCCACATCATTTGCATTTTTCCGGAAGAACGCCATAGACTGTGGAGCCAGTGTTGTATCGCGGGTAAAGACCAGGGCATAATCAAAACTCACCATAGCACCCGCATTAAAATCAAACGGGCCGCAGGAAATCAGGAAGCGACGATCGCCAGGTGTATTATGCACGGACATCTCCGACCAGGTGGTGGTATCATAGGGATTGCCCGAGTACATAAACGGTGTGGGCGTAACACCACCGTAACCATTACCTCCAAAGGTAATCTGTGTAGAATCCTTCCATTTGCCGATCAGGTAATTGTAATAATCTCCGGGGCGCTGTCCACCGGCCGATGGAGAACCCAGGAATCCAGGGTTTCCGGTAAGGGTAAAATCATTGTTGTAATAATGAAAGCCAGTCATCAGATTCAGTTCACCCGGTTCATCCACTACTCCATTGTTGTTGTTGTCAATCCCGTCTCCCGGTACAGCCGGCGGACCATTGAGTACTACCGTACTCATCATGGGCGGGTTGCATCCATACTGACCCGGCGCACCGGTTCCATCACACAAAGCCCCATTGTATACATAGCCGAAGTTACCACGTGGATGACAACCTACAAAGTCATCATTATAATAACCAAGATCCACATCCTGCCAATCGCCCAGATACACCTTGGTATAATTATTGGCGCTGCGGTTAAAAACATCGTAATGGTAAAACGTTGTATAGTTCAGTACCTTGTCGCTGTCGGCAATAGCGGGGCAGGAATACGCATAGGCTGTCGCATGCACTTCTACCTGCATCGCAGTTCCACCTGTTTCTGTATGGGTAGTAAGCTGATCGTTGAAGATGCGGTATATTTCCTGATCACCCTGGATAACAGGATAGTCTCCACCTGTAAGCGGATCGTAAATGCCATTGTGGTTCACATCCACAAATGGAGCCAGGTTACGGCTAAAGTTTCCATTGCCTCTCGCAGGCCAGGAAGTAATTCCTTCCTGTGGAATATAGGTTCCATTTTGTACATTGCCTCCGCTGAAGTTAAGTTGAAATTCCGAAATCTTAAACCGGTCCACTTTCCACACCCTATCATAAGCGCCTGCTTTGGCCGAATCGGTTGTACCCGCAATGGTGTCGAGGGGACCGGGCCAGTAATCAAAACCTGTTTGACGATAAGTCATTGCCGCCTCGTGAAGATGTCCCAAATCATCCACCCCTCCAATCCATAGCGAGGCTGCGAAATCGGTATACTTGCCCGAACCTTTCGGTACTTCATATCCTGCTCTTGAACTCACAACATCCCAGTGCATGTCTCCCCGATCCAGTATCGGTGCTACCACCTCGTTTACATCCAGATTTTGCATATTATCTAAATTGACTCCCTGCCATGCTGCGGAATAAAGTGTATCCACAAAACTTGTCAGCCCTCCGTAAAGCGAATCAATTCGAAAGGTTGTATACCAGAATGTATGTGTGCTACTTTCATAACACATAAATTCGGGCGCTGAAATATGATAGAGATAATTTTTAAGCGTCCCTGTTTCTATCATGGCCTGCCCCCCAGATGAAACCGATCCATAAGCAATACCGCCTTTGTTTCCACCACAGATAGTATGTGCACCTCGCAAATTGGGTGAGGCCAGATTAGACATCAAATCATTTACAGATGTTATCACGGTTCCTGAAAGCTTATACGCATTGGCTGTAGTGCCAATCCACTTATCATTATTCCCATCCACATAAATACAATTGATTGAATTTTCCTTCAATGCCGAATTGGCGGTTGTAAATGATGTCCATACACTGGACTGAAGTCCGCTCACTCCTTTTTGTGTTCCTACCCACAGCGCTCCTCCCGGCTCCAATGTAATTGCAGTGACGGTATCACATATCAGACCCGAAGTGGCCCTTGTATAACTATTCCATGTCGTCCCATTCCAAACAGAAAGACCTTTGTTTGTCCCTAAATAGACCGATGATCCCGATACCGTTACCGAAATCACCGTATTGCTCAACAAGCCTGATGTAGCGGATGTATATCGTATCCAATTCAATCCGTCAAAACAAACTGCACCCGAATCGGTTCCTATCCAGGCGTGGTCATTTGAATCAAAAGCAATACAGTTTGTTTTGAGTGCGGGAAGTCCGGAGTTAGACGGATCATAAATGGTCCAGTTGGTGCCATCAAACATCCCCAGTCCCATATAATTGAAACAAACCCATTTGTTTTTTCTATGATCAATACCCATCCCGTTTTTCAAACTATACTGAGTTCGGGTGTAGGTGGCCGGCACGGGATAGCGGGTTACCCCGTTCTGGGCATTTACAAAAAGGCCCGAAGAAAAGACAAATATCAGGAGTAGGTATCTGATCATGATAAGGAAGTATTTGTTATTACAGACCCTAAAGTACTGCGGTCCTTATTCGCAGTCAAGCAGGAATGAGTAACTGGTTGGGAATACCGAATAAGTGGTTGGGATAGGGATTTATTCGGTGATACATATTTTAAAACCATTTCACAATTTCTTTCACAAATCATTCTCACTGATCTGTCAGATACTCATCCGATCCTGTGAGTTACTCATTGATTACTGAGAAATACTCATTATGATATTGTATTAATAATGTAACATATAGTTTTGCCCCCGTTGCCAATAAATTCCGCTTTTCTGCACGTTAGCGAAAATACAGTAAATGAGATACCATTTCCGAAATGAAGTGTCTGAAATATATTCAGGCCTTGCCGGGTGAAATGCATCTGTCCGAAACAGTAATTACTAAAAAAATCACTTTATATTCTTCTCAAAAAAAATAAACATGAAAATCAAGCATTCGATTTTGGTAACCCTCACTGCTCTGGGGTTTGGCACTATGACGCAGGCTCAAAACTCCAACCCGTGGCCAACAACAGGGGCCGTTGGAATAGGGATCTCTACTCCAGCTGCCGGTACTATTTTAAATGTGGTGGGTAAACCTCGTTTTGATGTTAATACAGCTACCGGAGCAGGTGGAGGCCGTTTTTATCTGAGTCGTACTAATAATACAAACTACGAATGCCTTTTATCATTCGGAACAGGTGGTACATCCAGTTATGATTGGGTGTTAGGTACCGCTTATTTTGGAACAGCAAACAGCGATTGGGTTATGGCAGGCAGTACAGCCGGTCGTACCATGACTATTCTGCAAAACTCAGGAAATGTGGGGATTGGCAGCACTGCAACAGCAGAGGCGCCAACAGCTAAATTACAGGTGGGTGGAGATTTTCTGGTTACCAATACCGGTACAACAGATGCAGCCTATATTCAACATACCACAAGCGGTAATTCAACTGCTGCCAGCCCCGACTATACCTGGTACGGAAGCGGAAACAGCAATACGGGTATGTTTCATCCGGCCACCGGAAGTCTTGCTTTCAGCGGTTCCGGTGTGGAAGTGATGCGTGTTGGAAATGGTTCCAATCCTTTCGTGGGTATTGGAATCACAAATCCTACCCAGATGCTTCACATGAATAATGGAGCCATTCTTTTACAAGGAACCGTAGCCGGTGTTGGTGGTCCTCAGATCCTTTTGGGTGGAACACCCGGTGTTCAGACATACGGTCAGTATGGTATGGAATATGAAACAGCTGCACAGGCAGGTGCTACTAACGGAGGTCTGAATTTCTGGAAGCCATATCTTTCTACGGGTGTTAGTGCAAATAATATTCTTTTCCTGAGCGACAACGCCCTGGTTGGTATTAATACCCCAAGCCCAACAGCACAGCTTACCGTAAACGGAACAACCCTGATCGGAGATCCTTCTGTTGTGTCTCTACCGGCAGGTTATAAATTGTATGTACAAACCGGTATTCTTACAGAAAAGGTGAAGGTAGCACTCGCAACCAGCACGGATTGGTCTGACTATGTATTTGAGAAAAACTACAAGCTCCGCTCACTGGAAGAGGTAAAATCTTATGTAGAAGTGAACAAGCATTTGCCTGGTGTACCATCAGCAAACGAATTGATGGAACAGGGTGGTATAGACATCGGCAAGATGGATGCTAAATTACTTGAAAAGATTGAGGAGCTTACCCTCTATTCCGTTCAGTTGAAGGAGGAAAACAAAGCACTCTCGGATCGCCTGGCGAAGCTCGAAAAAAATGCTAAGTAATTCATATTAACAGGTATTTATTTCTAAAAGAGCTAACCTATGACAAAATATTCAAGAGCAGTATTATTGCTGCTATTGTGGATAACGGCACTCACCAGTTACGGCCAGTTCAGCAACTGGCAGTTTGTAGGGCCCGTATCCAACAACAATGCTAGCGGACATGAGTTTGAGACAGCTCAGATGAACAAAATCGTTATTGATCCGGCAAATTCGTCACATATGTTTGCTGCCGGTACTTTTGGCGGACTATGGGAAACAAACAATTCCGGCGCCAACTGGCAAAATGTCAACACCAATCCGAATGGATTCAACGGCGCATTGGGTATGGCTTTTCTGAATTCATCCACTTTATTGGTCGGAAATTATCATGTGGGGTTTAATCCGGGCAACGGATCACAGGATATCTCAACCGGTATAGGGATGTATGATTTCCAGACACAAACCTGGCAAAGCCTGGGTACATTGCCTGCCGGTTCTCAGAATTATGTGATCCGCAACATAGCGGTTCACCCGAGCAATCCCCTGGTATTGTATGCTTGTACATCCATCGGTTTGTTCCGAAGCAATGACGGTGGTGTAACATGGACTTTTGCATTACAAAATGTTTATGTGGAGAATGTGATTTTCCTGAACAATGCAACAGGAACGAGTCACTTTGTGTATGTAACAGGATCCAACGCTCCGGGTGTTTATGGAACACCAATCGGAACTCCGATGCTGCAAGAATACAATGATAACGGTGGTACAAGCGGATTTCAATTCCTGAGTGACTTGTCGTCCAGTGTTACACTCGGATCCGGGTTATTAAGATCCAATTCCATGCTCGTGCTCGGCCCTCAAAACAGTCCGACCGATGAGGAATTTTTCGTTGTTTCTACAGAAACTCCGGCCATTGCGCAAGGATGGGATCCTTATGGCTGGGACCTTTATTCCGGAGCTTTCTTTATAGATCGTTTTGTAAAGAATACCTCTGCCAACACCATTACTCCAACAGCCTTTACCACTACCGGTTTTTCGGGAATGGGCGGAACCCGGATGGGAGCTGCTTATGATCCGGCAAACAACAGGGTCTGGTTTGGAGGTCAACACCTCGATTACTATGATATCGGAAGTGCAACCTGGCAAACATATGTAGCCCAGGGTTTTCATACGGGTATCTACGGAGCTATCCACGACGATATGCATGATTTCCAGGTTGTGAACAAAGCCGGTCAATATTATATGTATGCAGCATGTGATGGAGGAGTTGCAGTCACCTCTCTTTCTACCGGAACCATTCCTTATTTCAGTTCATTGAGTTACGGAATTGATGTGTGTCTGATAAATGGATTCAGCGGCTCCGAAGATCAGCCTAATATTTATGCATTAGGAGGACAGGACGTTGTGAATACCGACATATACGATGCCAACACCCATGCCGACAAATATACCCTTGCAACCTGGGAAAACGACGGGGCGCTGATCGATAAATTCAATACCAATAATATGATCCTTGATGCCAGTAGCTACGGAGGATCTTATTACAGTTCATCCAACGGAGGAGTGAGCTTATCGGCAGTTAAAAGTTATTACGCTCCTGCTTCCGGAGGCACATTTGCACAAGGAGCGCTAGACGGTACTGATGCCTGGGGCTTTATGTCTCCCCAGTATTATCAGGATCCATACCGCGCCGGACGAATTTTCCAGAGCAAAAACGAATATGGTATTTATCAGTATGACTGGGCCAGCAATTCCTTTGTCGCCAAAATCATTGCCGCCAATGTGCAGCCAGGTCTTGTCACTACCGGGTCCTGCGCCCCTTCTGGCAGCTGGAACATTCTCGGCAGGATGATTATTGCCGGAATGTCATTCTCTCCTCAAACACCTAACAATATTCACTTTACAGTGGATGGAGGCTTCGATCCCGGCAACCCGACATGCTTTTGTAATCCTTCCGTGCTTGAATACATCGGAAATAATCTGGACGGCACCTGGGAAGGGCATAACGATATCTACAATACCGGAAGTCCTCAGTGGGCCAATATAAGTCCCAACTGGGCTGCATTTGCATCCACGGTATCGAATTGCCCGGGGTGTGCAAACGTGTCTGGTACGAATCTGGATATTCAGTTTAAAGCGATAGAAACCAGTCCCTGGAATAAGGATGTAGTTTACGTATCTCTTTATATGCCCAATAACCCTACGGTGAAAGTGCTCAAGTTTGATGGAACAAACTGGTCGAACTACAGCGACGGGCTTCCGGTTACGGAACATCCTTGTTCCATGACCATGGATCATGCCAGCAATGATGCCTTGTACCTGTGTACCGATATGGGTGTTTATTACCGGGATGCGAGTCTGGGTACATGGCAGCCTTATAGCAATGACCTTCCTATTACCTTCGGTAAACAGATGGAAATAAACTACAAGGAAAATACAGTACGTATCGGGCTTTATGGAAGAGGAATCTGGAAATCTCCTTTACAGTGTCCCAGTTTGTCAAGCAGCGCTCTAACTTCAGCCATTGCTCCGGGTTTCTATGAAGCGAATGCAATTACGGCAAGCGCCAATGAAACCATGACATCCGGACCTACTATATTAAGGGCTACCAATTCCATTACATTGAATCCGGGCTTTATTGCAGCACCTACCAGTACTCCGAATACGTATGGTCTTGCACTGATTCACGGCTGTTCGGGTGGAAGTACCAGTACCTATCAATATCACAGCATGGTGCCCTACCGGCCGGAGCCAACAGACAAAAATGCGGCAACGTCTAAAGCCCTTATGGCTGCTCCGAATCCAAGTGATGGTCACTTTGTGCTGACTATCCCGACAACGGATGACGAGGAACATGCCTTCATTACCATATACGATAATCTGGGACGGAAAATTGCCGAACGTACCGGCATTTCAGGTCAGACATTGAACATGGATCTGAGCGAATATCCCAAAGGTGTTTATATCATTCAATGTATGGTAGAAGGAGAAACTTCGATGGTGAAAGTTGTAAATCAATAATAATCAATCCCCTCCTCTCTTTTGTTTATGCAAAACCCCGGCTTTGTGCCGGGGTTTTTTTATTGTCAATCACCGACAAAATCCCCTCCTCCACCGCTTGGAGTTATTCCCCTTACCGAATTCCGCTAACAGATCTCCGGATTCTATTATATGTTTGAACTGGTATTTTGAAAATTCACAGACAGAGTGCATAAACAAAACAAAAAAAGACAAGCCATGATGAGTTTTTTCCGGCGTTTCAAGGATTTAAAAGTGGAAGGTCCACAGGCCCATTATTATGATGAGACGACCCGTATACACAGGATGGAGGAAATGCAGGAAGAAGCCCGGGAGGTATCCCGTGATCTAAAAGACGGGGATGAAGTGCTGGAGGTAGCATCGGGTCCGGGGTATCTTTCCATTGAGCTTGCGAAACAGGGGAAGTATAATATCACCGGCATGGATTTAAGCAAAGACTTTGTGGAGATCGCTACCCGTAATGCCAAAAGAGCCGGTGTGGAAGTCAACTTCATTCAGGGCAACGCATCGGAGTTACCGTTTAAGGATCATAGCTTCCATTTTATTGTTTGCGTACTTTCTTTTAAAAATTTCAAGGATCCGTTAAAAGCATTGGAAGAAATGTACCGGGTTTTAAAACCGGGAGGCCTGGTTTTGATTATGGACCTGAACAGGAATGCTTCCAGACAAGCGATGAAAGCTTTTGTAAAAAGTTTCGGGCTGAAAGGCTTCAGCGCTTTTGTAGCACGTATCATGCAAACCAATGGGGCTTATACACGAAAAGAATTTGAAGCGTTCATCGCTCAATCCGATTTTAAGAAAGGAGATATAAAAGATACCCGGATGGGCTTGTCTGTTTATCTAAGAAAATAGCTGCTATCCGGCATAGCGGTATCAGATCAACTTAAAAGCCGTTGTGGATTTAATCTCCTTGATCATAAAATAGCTTTGCACATTGGCAATATTTTCGACGGATGAAATTTTATGCATGATAAAGTCCTGGTAGCTCTTCATGTCCTTCGTTACCACTTTGATCGAATAATCTACATCGCCCGACAAACACAACACTTCCATCACCTCATCAAATTTGACAATCGCCTTTTCAAATTTTGATAATGTAGATTGCGAATGCTCCTTCAGTTTGATATTACAAACAGCCACCAGCTCCTTCTCTATTTTGCTTTTATCCAATAGCGCCACATAGCCGAGAATTACACCGGCGCGCTCCAACTGCTTAATCCGTTCATAGGTAGGCGATACCGACAAGCCAATTTTATCGGCAATCTCCTTGATGCTTTGCCCGGAGTTTTTTTGCAAAAGATTTAAAATCTTTTTATCCGTAATATCCAGTGGTCCCACTATGCAGATTATTTTCCTGTTAAACGCAATATTCTCAAATTATTCAGGCACTATTTACTCTTTATCTATTAAATATAAGAATAATTTACTGAAATTAATTCAAATACCGATAAAATATAGCGGTATTGGTACTTTTGACAAACATAATATCCAAACTCAATACCATTTTTTCAACAAAACAGCTGGTCTTAAAAGCCCGTTAATGAAACAAGACATGCCATGAAACCAAATTCAGAAAAAAATGATTCCGTCAACAACGACAAGACGGATATCCAACGGCTTTGCGAAGGGAAACTGGTTTATCGGAATTCCAAGCTATGCATGACAAAGGATCTGGGCTTGCATGGAAACATGTTTGGAGGAAAGATGATGGCTTTGCTGGATGAAGTGGCTTCTATTTTTGCTTCCGAAATATGCGATACGCCACGGATCGTAACCAAAAAGATTGAGGAAGTGATCTTCAACCGACCTGTGAAGGTGGGTCAGATTATAAAAATATACTGCGGCATTGAACGCATCGGCAATACATCCTTAACTCTCAATATCGAGGCCCGGGTTTACAATGTCTATACCGAGCAGGAAAGCCTGGTATGCTCTACCCGGATGATGTTTGTCAAAATAGATAATGAAGGAAACCCGATTCCGATATCCGAAAAGATCAAGACCAAATTTGAGAAACGGGTGCCGAATGAAACGGTGTAGGAGAAGGTTGTTCAGGAGGAAATACTTCATTAATTCTTTGCGGTCATCCTGATCCGCCTTAGGCGGAGAAGGATCTGTTAGCGGGTAAGCAAGCCAACACACCAGCAGATTCTTCACCCTCATACACCTTCCAGCGCTTCTGTTCAGAATGACCTCGATTGTTTTTCTTATTGGGAAGGATTCGGGGAGGCCATTATTCGATTCTTCATAATGAGCAACCTGCAACCAGCATCAGGGCTAAAGCCCCAACACATCAAAACCGAAATCAAGGTTTGTTTAGTTGCCCTGCCCTTAAGGGCGGGGCTATGGATGCTCGATAAAAGCATGAGATGGAGTGATTATCCCTGCTTTACCAAACTCCTGTTCCGTTATTTCCTGAATAGTAAGCCGGTAATTATCCCGACTTACCTTACAATAACTTGTTTGGGACTCATAAAGCTCAGGAGCTTTCCCTTTTGAGAATTCCAGAAAGTAACGCGCTATGTTGTGATGGTGTTTGAAAACCCGGAACAAGGGTTTTCCATCTTCGGGTTCCGCTTCATCAAACAGCACCGTAAGCTCATATTCAAAAGATGCGAGGTCAATCATAAAATCGCACCAGTCTTCTTTGATGGCTTCTTCCGCATCAGGTCGGTTTTCCTGAAGAAAAGAGGGAAACTTTTTTCCCAATGTATTCAAACTATACCTGTCGGATGGGTAGCGAGACAAATACTCATCTGCAAATTGTACAAACAATTCCTCTCCCAGGGTATAGGCCAGGGCTGCAAATTGTTTCTTCATGCATTCCCGCAGTCGTACAATATAACTTTGACGATATATCTGCAAATGCCGGCGTGCACTCAAGCGCGGTCCTTTTGCAATACGCCCCTCCACATCCTCATCCTCCGTGGGAGGAAAAGGACTGATCAGCATATCCATCATCCATTGCTGCGTTTCCTGCAGGGACTTGTTATCTTCCATCAGTTCAGCTCTTCACTTATTTCGGTTACCAGAAAATTAACCGGGGTGGATATAGATTCCCTGATTTCAATTTTTTCTTTTCCTGTCTCTACGATCTTCATCCCATTCATAAACTGACGGGCTTTCAACAGCTCATCATGATAGGCCGGGAAATCCGGAATATGATTATCCCATTCCAGCAACGTAGCTACACCACCGGTAAGCTGCCAGGCCTGGGCAAAAAGCGCCCATACATCATTTACTACTTTGCTGTCGTGGGTATCGATGATATAATCACCACAATGCTGATGTCCTGCAATATGCATTTGTACAATAGCCGAGGGGGGAATGTGATTGATATAATCCCTTGCGTCAAAACCATTATTAAATGCCGAAACATACACGTTATTTACATCCAGCAACAAGCCGCAACCTGTTTCTTCATGCATCATCCTTAAAAAGTCATGCTCGGTCAACGTTGAATTGGTAAAACTTAAATAGGTGCTGGGGTTTTCAAAAACCATTTTACGTCCCATAAAATTCTGAACGGTATTTATCCGCTCGCAGATATGTTTCAGGGATTCTTCGTTGAGGGGTACGGGTAGTAAGTCGTGCGAGTTGAGGGTCTGCACCCCGGTCCAGCAAAGATGATCACTCACCCACAAAGGCTTGAATTCAGCGGCAAGGTCTTTGAGGCGACGCAGGTATTCAAAATTCAGGGGATCGGTGCTGCCGATGGAAAGCGATACACCATGCATCACCAAAGGATAATGTTCCGCAATCTGACGGAGCATAAAACGGGGCTTGCCTCCCGAGTCCATAAAATTCTCGGAAATTATTTCAAACCAATCCACCTGTGGGCGGTGTTTGAGGATATAATCAAAATGCTGGTTTCTTAAACCCAATCCCAAACCCGGGTTTGGAAATCCTGCTGTGTTGCCCATGTCTTGAAAAATAGTGTCCCGAATCCTTTTAGGGGATTCGGGAACAGTATATAAGGATGCTACGCTCTTATTTATTCTCCTTTACTTTTTTTGCAAAGCTCCTGAGCATTTTTGTTGGGATCGTTAAATCCAAAGGAGCAATACTTATCTCCGCTGCTGCCGCAGGATGTGTAACCATCTCCTACTTGCTGGAGCCACAATTCAGGCGGGCCGCATTCAAAAGGAGAAGGACTTACATTGCGACGCGCTTTTTTCATACGTTCTTCAAACAGTTTACGGGCAAGTACCCATACACTCTTACCGATATTCTCCCCTTGTGTGCTGTAACGCTCGGCCTGGATAGGTACTGCACAGCTGCCTTGCCAGGCGCAGTGATTCATACCGGGTTTGTTTTGTTCTTCGGTACTGCCGTATAAGCCGCAACCTCCCTGGCCGTGGCAGTTGTTAAGCGTGTGACAACTGTGATATTGTGCAGTAGCACAATACCCGCTACCGGCGCAGGTATTGGTACCAAAGCGGTCGTGACCTTTGCAGGCATTCAGTCCCATACAGATATGCAATTCAACACCCGGATCTATCACATTGTCGGGAGTTGGAGGAACGGGTGTGGAACAGCTGCTACCGCAGCTGTTGCTTTCAGGAGCGTAATGGAGGTGTAGGATATTCATAGTATAGTGTGTGATGAATGATTAAACATATTGTGCAGGTCCTTTGGAAGAATTCTGATACGGTGCCAGAGCCACATCAGGCAAAGCCTGAATACGATCGGCCAGATTCGGGTTGAGCGAAGCGCTGCCTGCAGCCTGGTTGTATAAGGCAATGATCTGTGATTTGGGGCTGCTAGCCGGATTGAATGTGTAAAATTCAAAAGTAGGTGCGGCAGCATAGGCTTTGCCGTCGTTGCCAATGTATTGCATGCCGGTCATGGTTCCGCACAAATTATCCAGGATCCATATCATAGACTTGTGTATACCGAACATGAATATTTCATATTGTGTATTTCCTTCTTTGCGGTAACACTCTTCTGTCATCACAAATATATAGGTATATACGGCGTTCAGCAGGGTTGATACGCTTTGCAAAGGAGCCGGATAGTCGCTGGTCATAGGGTTGGTGTCTACATTCTGTACGAAATAAGAGCTTACTTCGCCCAGCTTCAGTTTGGTAAATTTCTCCTGCAATACACTGTAGCGGCAGTACAGCTGAGCAAATTTTTCAAAGTGACTTAACTCTTTTCCTGCTTTATCATCGTAATCTTCCGGTGTTGTCTTTGCACAGTTTACAGTACCGTCGGGGTTTAAAGGCGTAGCGTCTTTGTTTCCTTCTCCCTGGTGTATAATTTCATCAATGGCTTTGGTTGCAGATTTAGCATCCACCACCTGTATCAGATCTCCGCTGTCGCCGGCATTGGTAAACTTAGGTTGATGCTGTTTGTTGTAATATACGGTATCAATATTGTTATTGGCATAGTACCCGCGGCCGGGTATAAGCTGAGGAGCCTTGGTATTGTATTTGAGTTTATGTGATTTGATGCACGCTATGATCATGTCGTAAAACTCACCAATGGTGGTATAGTCAATCGCTTTCAGTTCGGCCAGTTTGTTTTTGGGAATAGGCAGGGGACTTTCGATCTTCAAAAAAGTCATCAGTTGCAGCTGCGAAAACGCAGCTCGGTTAATCGGAAATTCAGGTACATGGCCGGGTAAGTATGCGGGCCAGGTAACAGGAGCTTTTCCCACCAGCTCAGGCATGCCGGCCAGGGCTTGTTTTACATTGCTGGACAAAGCCATGTGCAGCATTTCTTCCACGGCCACACTCATAATGATGGCTCCTGCCTTATTGGCATACACCATTATTTCGGCCGAACAGTCCTGAGCAATCGTAGCAGCCTCATCTGGTTTTTTACCGGTCTTCAGAAGCAAGGCTGTCATCTGAGAAATAATTTTGTCCTGATCCGGCACCCGGTTAATAGAATAATACGTGTACAGATACACAGGTATCGTAGCTATTTCAATTTCAATAGCCTGTTGAAGCGCTTCGCCCAGATTAGCGGGTGTCACTTCATTTTTTCCGGAAAGCAATGGTTTTTGATGCATGTGGGCGCTGGTTAGTGGTAAAATTTAGGAGACTGTAAAGGTTGAGTGGATTTAGAGTGTGAATAAAGTAACCGGCTCGAATTAATGATTTATTGCACTCTTAAAAACATACAAAAATGAAAGAAATCTTACATATGTAATATTTTTTATGTTTTTGTGCGATTCAATGTTATTGTATTGTGATTATTTGAAAAATTATTTGGCGGCTAAAAAATCATTTTACATTTGCCCCTCCATGCTAATAAAACTATTATGACAACCGTAAAAAAATTGTTCTCCGTAGCAATAGTATCTGTTCTGTTTTTGGTTCTTTCCTGTCATGGGGGACAAACAAGCGATAAAGGTTCAAAGGTTGATTCTGTTAAGGCACCTCCTCCTCCGGGATGTAATCTGGATACACCAATTATCTATTCCCCCAATATCCCGCATGATGTGAATGTAACACTACAAGCGGGTTACAACGGATTAACGCCTACCATACAACCATGTTTTGATCTTTTTTCCTGGAGATCTTTTATAGCGCTCAACTGGCCCGCCAATTCCGCCGGCGCTCCTTTGTCCGGAAACTTTACCGATTATGCCGATTCCGAACGGGTATGGGAATATTATAAAGATCCGGGTGAAGTGTTTCAGACCGGCGAACACCTGCTTGCTTTTTCAGGTCCATATAAAAAGGAACATGGCATCAAAGAGTTTCACATGTTTTCCAAATCCAGTCATGATATCCATCTTCCGGATTCTGTGTTGCAAGCTACCGGTCAGCCTGTGATTGATAAGAACGGGAACTTCGCTTTGTACGAAATCAATATGAATCCCGATGAAGTGAATTATATTCAAAGCAATGGTCTCAATACCTCGGATGGTCAGCAGGGAAAACAGATCAGTTTTCCGGAAGGTGTAAACGGAGGTGCTATGGGTGCCATTGAAATAAAAACCACCTGGAAAGTCCTGGTACAAGGCGTCGACAGCTTCAACACCTTTTATAAAAAACGGGCCATCATCTATGTTCCGGCAGCACAGAGTTCGTCAGGAAATCCATTGTATCTAAAGGAATGGGTAGGTTTGGTAGCCATGCATATTATGCATAAAACACATACACCTATTCCACCGTTCTGGATCTGGACCACCTTTGAACATATAGATAATGCACCGGAATGGGCCAACAGGGGGACTAAAGCAACGAATTACTCTTTCTTTAATCCGGCATGCACGACGTGTCCTATTGATACCGCTCCTACGGCTCCACCAGGAGGTCTTTATATCTGGAATACCGTTAAACCCTATGCAAAAAAATATCAGATAAACGGATTGTACGGAACACAAGTAGTACGTCAATATCCTGTATATGGCCCCACTGAGGCTGTCAACAAACAATGGCAGGCGAAGCTGAAAAAGGACGGATCCGTATTTGCCAACTACCGGCTTATCGGTTCACAATGGTCGGCCAGAACAGACTTTGCCAAGACTGATACGCTTCCTGCTCCGGACACATTGGCTAATACCGTATTGGAAACCTATATACAAAGCGGTTCCTGTACCATGACCTGTCATAAATCAGCTACCGATGCCGTAGGAGCTAAAGCCGATTTCAGTTTCCTGCTGGCTCTTGCTAAATCAAATGAATATCTGGAAGAATTAAAGAAAAAGAATGGAATCCCTGCATCAAAGAAAAAATGAACCTTTTTCACTAACCATAAACAATTAAACAAAAACAAAAAACCATGGATGAATTCATTGGCATTATCAAATTATTCGGAGGCAATTTTGCACCTGTAGGCTGGGCACTTTGCAATGGTCAACTGCTTCAAATAAATCAAAACTCGGCGCTTTTTGCTATTCTCGGAACTTCTTTCGGAGGTGATGGAATTCACACATTCGGATTGCCTGATATGCGCAGTCGTGTTCCGATTGGAGGAGGCATGGGGCCCGGCCCCAATTTGCCAACCATTACCCTCGGAGAGCTGGGCGGAGAAGCAACCCATCTTTTGTCCATTCCTGAAATGCCAGCTCATACGCATGCAGGAACTGTTGCCGGTTCTGCAACCTTGAACGTAAGCAATGCCAATGCATCGCAATCAGCTGCTACAGCAGGAGCGTCGATTGCTACTCCAGGTACTTTATCCGGAAGAAATTTTACCGCAACAGAAGGTTTTAATATGACAGCTCCCAATACGGCTCTCAATTCAGCATCTGTTTCCATGTCCGGCATGACTGTCAACAATGCTCAAACCGGAGGTTCTCTTCCGCATAACAATATGCAGCCTTATCAGGGCTTTACCTATATTATCTGCACGTCGGGTGTATTCCCTTCTCGCCAATAATTAAGGAAATGCATGAGTTTAATGTATGCTATAAGTGATAAAAGGGATGGCAAAAGCCATCCCTTTTATCTAAAATCATCAAAATCGAATACCTTTTTCCCTATCTTGCATGCTCTAAATCAAGCACATGAAAACAATCTTACGCAGTCTTATCCTTTCTATTTTTCTGTTCACTGTTGCTGTTGTTCAGGCCCAGACACTCGAAACCTTTGAATCACAGACCCACAGCGCAAACAATTTTACCAGTGCCGGGCAAAACTTCACCCTGGGAACAGGTTTTATAGTGGAGGGCAGTTACCCGGGAACAGGCTGGAACGGTACCGCTAACGACAATGTGTATCTGGATAACAGCGGAAACTCTTTTGCAGGGGTAAATGTCAACTTCAGCATGAAATCAAACCCTGCAAATTTATTTTATGTAAAAAGCTTTTGGGTTTTTCTGTCAGACCATGCATTGAATCAAGCCGTAACGGGAACCATGACCGTTACCGGAAAAGTCGCTGGTGTTACCAAATTTTCCGTTAGCAGCGGCTCCGGTTTTGCCACCTCGCTTGGAACAACCAATGGATATACCCTTATTAACATGACTAATTACGGGAGTTCCAATAGCAGCAATACAGCTATTGATGAACTGGATATCACCACCACCGGCTCTTATGAGTACATGGCGCTCGATGCCCTGACCTGGTGTCTGGCTTTATCCAATACCACTTCCCAAACGAATGTTGCCTGCAATGGTGGCAGTAATGGTTCAGCTACGGTTACAGCAGCAGGCGGAGTTTCTCCTTATACCTATTCCTGGTCTCCATCAGGAGGAACAGGAGCAACGGCGAGTGGTTTAAGTGCTAATACATATACCTGCACAATTACAGATAAATACGGGGCTGTCTCCACGGGCGTTGTAACCCTCACCCAGCCGGCAGCGCTTACCGCATCGTTCGGATCGCAAACCAATGTTTCCTGTCACGGAGGAAGCAACGGGGTAGCAACAGTTACAGCCGGTGGAGGAACAACCACTTATACATACAGCTGGACTCCTTCTGGAGGAACTGGCACAACGGCCAGCGGTTTAATCGCGGCAACGTATACTTGTACTGTTACCGATGCACATGCCTGTACCGCTTCAAAGTCTTTCACCATCACGCAGCCTGCTGCCATTGCCACTTCCATTTCTTCTCAAACCAATGTAAGTTGTAACGGAGGCTCCAATGGAGCAGCTACGGTTTCCGCATCCGGCGGAACAGGAGCCCTGAGTTATTCCTGGAGCCCAAGCGGAGGATCAGCGGCTACTGCCAGCGGTTTGAGTCATGGAACATATACTTGTGTCGTTACCGATGCCAATGCTTGCACACAAAATCAGGTCGTTGTCATTTCACAACCTGCGGCGCTTACCGCTTCCATTGGATCACAAACTAATGTTTCCTGTCATGGGGGCAGCAACGGAGCGGCATCCATTACAGCCGCCGGAGGAACGGCCTCTTATACCTACAGCTGGACTTCTTCTGCAGGAACATCAGCTACGGCCTCTGGTTTAAGTAGCGGAGCATATACTTGTACCATTACCGATGCACATGCCTGTACCACTTCTCAGGTTGTCACCATTACACAGCCTGCTGTGATTGCCACTTCCATTTCTTCTCAAACCAATATAAATTGTAATGGAGGCACTAACGGAGCAGCCACCATTTCGGCATCCGGCGGAACCGGAACCCTCAGTTATTCCTGGAGCCCCAGCGGAGGATCAGCAGCTACTGCCAGCGGTTTGAGCCATGGAACATATACCTGTGTTGTGAGCGATGCCAATGCCTGTACCCAAAATCAGGTCGTTGTCATTTCACAACCTGCGGCGCTTACCGCTTCCATTGGATCACAAACGAATGTTTCCTGTAACGGGGGCAGCAACGGAGCGGCAACAATTACAGCCGGTGGAGGAACAAGCACTTATACCTACAGCTGGACTTCTTCTGCAGGAACATCAGCTACTGCCACCGGTTTAAGCGGTGGAGCATATACTTGTACCATTACCGATGCACATGCCTGTACCACTTCTCAGGTTGTTACAATTACCCAGCCTGCTGTGCTTACTGCATCTATGGGCACGCCAACCAATGTCACCTGTCACGGTTCAGCTAATGGAAGCGTAACCGTTACAGCCGGCGGTGGAACAACCAACTATACATACAGCTGGACTCCTTCCGGAGGAACTGCTGCAACAGCCAGCGGTTTAAACGGTGGAACATATACGTGTACCGTTACCGATGCAAATGCTTGTACCGCTTCGCAAACTGCAACGATTGCAGAGCCTGCCGCGCTTACTGCTTCTATGGGCACACCTACCAATGTTACCTGTCACGGTTCGGCTAACGGAAGTGTTACCGTTACAGCCGGCGGTGGAACAACCAACTATACATATAGCTGGACTCCTTCCGGAGGAACTGCTGCAACAGCCAGCAGCTTAAGCGGCGGAACATATACGTGTACCGTTACCGATGCAAATGCTTGTACCGCTTCTCAAACAGCTACCATTACTGAACCCGGACCGGTAGTTATAACTCCGGCAGAAACCAAACCAGGCATTTGCACCGGCGGAACTGATACACTCATGGCAACAGGTGCAGTAACATATACCTGGTCTCCGGCTGGAACGCTGAATGCTTCTTCCGGCAGTACCGTATATGCTACTCCAACAACTAATGTTACTTATACCGTTACCGGTACCGATGGATCGGGTTGTACGGGAACCAGTACCATTACCGTTAATTACAATACGAGTCCTGCTACACCGGTGGTGACTTCTGCAGGCAATGTATTATCCACTACTGCTACCGCAACAAGTTATCAGTGGTATTTCAACGGAAGCATTATTCCCGGTGCCACCAGCCAGAACTATACGGCTACTGCCAGCGGAAATTATATCGTAATGGTTACTAACGGGTCAGGATGTTCGGCCTCTTCTGCATCATATCCTTTCACCATCACCGGTATTGCTACCTATTCCATAAACGAAGGACTGAAGCTTTATCCCAATCCTTCTCAGGGAGATTTGACCTTAGAACTCTCCAACACCGGAACACATACAGAGGTTTGCATTTATGATATCACCGGTCGTCAGGTATTGAATCGTATCGTAACAGAATCACGTACTTCTTTACAGTGTTCTGAAGTTCCAGCCGGAATGTATACCTATCGCGTGATCAGAGATCAGGAAGTAATCGGTAATGGCAGATTGATTATCGAGAAATAAAGGGTTATTCGTTTTAATTGAAATCCTCTCTGCCGCAAAGCAGAGGGGATTTTTTGTGGAACAAGTGGAGACTTTAATAAGATCAACAAGGAAGCAACACTTTCATATAAGGGCTAAAGCCCTATATTATCCGTTGTTTTAATATCCCCGCCCTAAAGGGCGGGGCAACTACCTAAAGGGCGGGGCAACTACCTAAAGGGCGGGGCAACTACCTAAAGGGCGGGGGCAAGTGATGCTACAATAAAACCGGGGCTTTAGCCCCCTACACCTATAACAAGAGATCACTCTGTTGCATGGAGTAAGCGAGCCAACACACCAGCAGATCCTTCACCCTCATTCACTTTCCATCGCTTCTGTTCAGAATGACCGCGATGGGTTTACATAATCCCTTATCCCACACTTTAACATTTATTAATAAGTAAAACTATACTCCCAATAATACAGCATGAGCCGATTCCCTATCTTCGTTGTCAACCCGAATGAAGAACATATTTATCCTCCTCCTGCTCGCCTGCTCCGGCCTGCTTTCTGCCCAAAGCACTTTTGAAGTGACCGGACAGCTCAAAGATGCTCAGACAAAAGATGCATTGGAATTTTGCCCTGTAGCTGTTTTTAATGTCAAAGACAGTCTCATCACCAGCGCCGTAACAAACAACAACGGATTTTTTACCCTTAATCTCAACCCCGGACGTTATCGCTTCCTCATTAAATACATAGGATATCAAACCGATACGATAAAAGCAGTGATGGTGACGGAAAGTAAATTTATGGGTGTCATCAAGTTGAATCCGGAGGTAAACAACTTAAATACCGTTACCATCCAGGCCAACTCCCACGAAGCGTTGATAGATCGGGATGAACAGGTGGTAACCGCCAAGATGCGCGCCGGAGCATCCAATGCGAAAGATCTGCTGGAAAAAGTAAACGGTGTTCAATACGACCGATACAACAATAAGATAAAAGTAGATAATAACGACAAGGTGATTATGCTGGTGGATGGTCTGGAAAAAGATCAGGAGTATATCAAGAATCTTTCGCCCGACCGAATTAAAAAGATAGAAGTGATACGCTCCCCCGGTGGACGTTATGGTTTGGAAGGATACTCGGCTGTTATTAATATTATCCTGAAAAAAGATTACCGGGGCACAGAGGTATATGTGAGTGATCGTACCATGGTTAAACCCGATGCGGCCAAGCCGGAATATATTCCCGTACAAAACAATGTGAGCGCTTCTGTAAACTATGTATATAACAGTCTGAATATATATGGCACCGGGTTCTGCAATTATAACAACTTCAATCTGCAAACCACCAGCGAAAAGAGTTATGCAAACGGACTTACGATTAACAATACCCTGCCCACACCCAATAGCATGAATGGGAATATACATCAGCTTTTAAACAGCGGTACGCTGGGAGCAGACTATTCCATCAATCCCAAACATACCATCAGCTTTGAAGGTAATGTGGAATCACAACCCGGAGCATATAACATTAGCAGAATAGCCAATCAGCTTATCACCAGCAATAACGGTGTGGTTTCCGATATCCAAAATCTGCAGACCAATAATACCTCCGATGGTTTTAACACACGTAATTCCTTATTCTATGTAGGTAAGTTTGATGAAAACAATGAGCTTACTTCCAACTTCACGTATTATACGCACCGCAATACCTACACCAATTTATTTACGGATAATGTCCTCTTTTCTTCCAATGAACAGGGCGTCGATACCAAAAACAGCACCAAATTTTATCTGGAATATCTCCACACGTTTAAGAATAAAAGCAGCTTGCAGCTTGGATACGGCAATACCTGGGAAAGTCAAAACAATACATTCAAAACAGATTCTACCTCCAGCCGGTTTTTGTATTCGGATATACGCCACAAACTCTATGCTTATTACTCCTTGCAGCTAACGAAAAAGCTTGGCGTTAAATTCGGAGGAGCCGGGGAATCCAGCTCCCGGGATGCAGACGGGCAATCAAACTCCTATTTCATATTCGAACCCTTTGCCAATATCCAATACAAACCTTCGGGCCTGATCGATTTCAATCTCAAATACCGTTCGGAAAGTAATTACCCCGGCATCGATCAAACCAATCCTTTCACCGTTGTCATCGATCAGCAAAGTGAACGCATTGGCAATCCGTATCTGACTCCCGATGTATTGCACAAAATTTCACTGATAGCTAATGTGCTCGGTGGATTGATACAAATTGAACCTTACTACAATTTCTCTCCCAACTATATTACCGAGTCGGGGGCCTTGCTTCCCAATGACATCTTTCAGTATTCCTATAGCAATGTTGGACTCTATCAAATCTACGGAACCCAAATCCGGACCACGGCTCCTCTGGGAAAAAACACGCATCTGTATCTCCAATCCGATGCAGACTTCTTCAGCAGCAGTATCAACTACAATGGAAAAACAAACAACCTCAACGACTGGAACATGTCGTCACAGCTTATTTACCAGTCCCCCAAAACGAATACGGTATTCGGTTTAAAATATCAGAAGAATCTGACGCGGATTATTACTGCCCAGGGTTATCAAACGAGCGACAATGATTATTGGATCACATTTGTCCAGGCTCCGCTTTTGAAAAACAAATTAAATGTGATGCTCCTGTATTTTATTCCTCTGGATCTGGGCGTGAACTATGATCAAGGCGGTTTTATCCAAACAAATGGCTATACCGAAACCAAGGCCAGCAATATCAGTTTCTTGAAAAATATGGTGATGCTTCAGATCAGTTATCGTTTCAATAAAGGAAAGTCTGCGAATAAAAAGGAGAAGAATGTGGAGCAAGATGATCAGAAGAAGAAAGGGGTTTTTTAGATGTAGGCCCTCAATTCTTCAAAGGGCTAAAGCCCTATATTATCTGTTGTTTTAATAACCCCGCCCTAAAGGGCGGGGCAACTATCTAAAGGACGGGGCAACTATCTAAAGGACGGGGCAACTATCTAAAGGGCGGGGTAATTGAATCCACTATTCTACTTCGTATAAAACCACACTTGTGATTTAAACGGGTCGAAAATTACTTTCTTTCTGCTGATTAAGAAAGAGGAACCTATTTGTGCTGCAGGCGTTTCCCAGATTCCAATTCCTCCGCAGATCTGTACTGCTGTAGGTGTTTTTTTCAAATAAATACGAATCTCGGGAAGCACAACAACCGGATTGCCATCAGCACCCAATATCGCCATCCAGGATGCTGCTCCTGCACTATATGCTTCTATTTTTTGTGTTACCCCGGGAACGCATGTGGTCCAGATACCATCTGCTTTAGGAACCCGGGTAAGGACCGTGCCATGTGCAATCATAGCGTCAAACAAGGCCTGATTAACAAGTATAACAGGTATCCCTTGTCCACTATCAAATCCGGGATCTATTTGTGCTTCTGCCTCTGCATTGCCAATACTGATACGAACAGTTGGAACATTAACAGCAGAGTCGTTCAAAAGCTTCTTCCTGTCATTTGAAAAGTATCCTTTGGTAGAGGCGGCCCTATAGCCTTCTTTGTAAAGTATGGAGTCGGGACAAAATGTATTGGGGTTTGCTTTATAAATGGCTTTTCCCTCATAATCAAGCATAAATATATGCGTGCTCAAAAAATCTGTTCCTATTATTCCGGCTTGTTTGATGGAACCTAAATTTTTGATGTTGCTGTAGTCGTTAATATAAATAGTAGGGTTCTTTATCGTATCGAAAAATTGAAAACTATCAAACTGATATGGAGTGCCGGGAACTCGTTTAGGCCTATCGTTCACAGGAAAAGCATTGGTATCTATCCTGGTATCTGTTGTACCGTAATCAATTAGAAAATAACCTTCCGAATTATTGATCTTTACCTTTGAATAAGGCATATGCCCCGCAATGATTATTTCGCGTTTCTCACTCATGTAAGAAGTTATGGGAGCGGGAGACTTGCCTGAGCCGCATCCGGATAGCCCGGACACAAAACAGAAGCCAATTCCCAGCACCACGAATCCAATTCCCAGGATAAGTGCTTTTGTGTATTTTCCATTCCCTTTTTTCATCCGGTTCTTATTGAGTACGGGACGTTTGATCTTCCTTTCTTTGACTACGTATTTCTCTCGGGCCAAAGCCCTTTAATATTCGTCGTTTCTTTCTTCCCCGTGCTGAAGCGCGGGGTTATTGAATCTGTATCACCTCTTCGCAGTCATCCTGAACGAGATGTCGCGTAATCGAGCCAACACACATGCAGATTCTTCACCCTCATTCACATCCCAACCCTTCTGTTCAGAATGACCACGGTGGTATTTTCGATAAACCCGCACTAAAGCGCGGGGTTATTGAATCCGCATCAAACCCGGGGCTTTAGCCCCCAAGTATTAAACCGGCAACCAAGGATTACATTCCCGTCCCCTTAATCTTCCTCGCCGATCCCTTCCATTTTATTTCCGGGTATTGTTTAGACAAATGCACCTCCGATGGTTCTCTTACTTTGCTGATATGACCTTCTGAAACCATTTTGTGATAGGCTATTTTCCAGTCCGGGAGATTGGGTTCACTCTGAGTCCAGTGCATATAGGATGCTTCATTGCACCAGATGGGAAGTTTTTGCATGGCTTTGCGATGCGGCATAGAGTTGCGGAACTCTTTCATATTGCTGTCGGCAGTCCACATGGTTAGGGTCCAGAACGTGAGGTTTTTGTCTACAAGTTCCTCTCCACCCAAAAAGCCGGCTGTTTTCCGGAGTTGTTTTAAAGATGATTCATTGGCCAGGAAGAAGGGGATTATATATCGGTAGGATTTAACACGAAGCCTGGTAAGGGATATGAAGACCATAGTCTTTCTTTTTGTTTTATAAGGTCATGTGAAGGTATTGATTTACTCAGAAAACATACCCCCTCACTCAGATTTAAGGCTATATACTAAGTATCTCCTCCGAAATATACTATTCCCCTCCTTAAAGAGTTACTTTAGTAGACTTGTAGTTCAAACGCAGCGTGATGAAAACCATTTTTATTTTGATACCTTTTCTTTGTTCGAATATCTTGCATGCCCAATCTGTTCAGGAAGATCCTCCTGAACCGCCTGTGGATGAAATCATCAATAAATGGAATATTGGTTTCCATGCGGGTGCCAATACTCCCCTGAAAGATTATGCTGCACAACAATATTTCCTGACAGCTCCTTCCGAAGAGCTTCATGCCGAAGCGGCCAGAGGCATGCACCTGGATATAGGTGCCACGCGTATGCTGAATGCTTATGTGGGTGTTGTAGGTCAGGTAGGATCTGATTGGAACTCCATGGATGCAACGGATTATTCCTACACTACGAACTATACCTATAATAAACCATACACGCTGGGGCTGAACCAATTTTTGCTGGGGCTGTATTTAACTCACAAACCGGTTGGGAGCCGGGTGCATTTTCACGTTACCATGCTGGGTGGTTTGGTTACGGAAAATATTAAGGTGAGCTATCAAACCAATCTGGGTGGTACTCCTTACACGCCTTATTATTCTTATTTTTCGCAAACACCTGGATTTGGTTTCGGCTTTGGAGGATATGCCGGAGCCGGGGTCATGTTCACTCTCGGAGAAAATATTTGCCTGGATCTTACATTTGGAGATACCTTTGCCAACCTCCGGTTTATGCATGGCACGGAGACCAATACATCTTCCCAGCAATCGGGGCAAACCGGACAATGGAGCACCGCGGTGAGCTCTGCCGCTACCAAAGAAATGAAAATGGATATTAGCATTCCTCAGTTATGTTTGGGACTCATTTTCAAAATTTAATTAATTCATTGTTTTATATTTGATCATGATCCGCACCACTGTCCTATGTCTCGCATTTCTTATTGCCCTGCTTGGCAGCTGCAAAAAAGATACACCTACTCCTGCACCTACTCCTACCCCAGTGCCGGATACCATCAAACCGCTTAGCTACTACCCTGTTTTTCCCGGTTCCTGGTGGAGATATCTGCAGAACGACACAGGAATCGTCCTGAGTAAAGTATCGCTTACCTACCTTTCAAACAGTTATAAAATATCTACGGGCCCAGGTCCCATGCAAAGTCCCGTATGTATGGTTCCCTATTTGGATGGGCAACCCATATATCGCTATCAAACACCTACATTTATTCCTCCTCCTTTTGGAGGATATTATCAGCTATGGCCTTTCCTTTCGGAAACCGTTGGCGTTACATTCGAGGCTTACTGGACAGATCCGCGTACCAATGGATCCAGTGAACAAATTACCGTTATCAGTAAAACATTGGTTGGAAGTGATTCCATTCTTACTTTACAAGGACGTATTTATAATTCGCCTTACTCCTCTCATAAATTATTTTTCCGGTATCAGAAGGGCGTGGGGCTTATTAACAGTTGTGAGATTGACACACTAACGAATGACACGATTACTTCCCGCCGCCTGCTGACGTATTATATCGGGCATTGAAGAGGATGCGTTATCGCTACACGGTCACCCTGAACAGAAGCGTGGGAAGGTGAAGGAGGGTGAAGGATCTGCTGGTGCTTGGGGCGTTTAAACCCGATACATTTAGAGGCAGCAACATATACACGGTTTTCTTCCTCCCCCGTACCCCCTCCAGAGGGGGACAGGAAGTCGTCTCCACAAATCTTATCCTCCTCTGGAGGGGTCAAGGGGGGAGGACACCACATAACCACAATGTGTGGCCTTATATATAATGAATAATCCTACCTGTCAATGCTAATCCTTTTCGTAACCGTCTCCACTCCATTGCTAATCACCAGCAGGTAAACACCATTGGCCTGGGCTTGCAGATTTATTTCCTGCTGCGGAGCAGCGGTTATGGGAGACTCATAAACCAATTGTCCCTGCATGGAATATACACGCAGGTTGGAGCCGGGTTGGAAAGCAGAGCTGTTAGCATCCTTACGCATATAAAACATTCCATCGGCAGAAGGAACGGGGAAGATATGCAGGTCGTTCATGGTTTGTCCGGTGATACCGGTAGCCAGACTGGCCAATCCATAAAAGTTTACGGCATCGATGCTAAAGGTTCCCGTGCTGGCTTCGGCATTAAAGCCATAGAAACGAAACGTCACCCCATTCCCCACCCCGGAGAATGTTCCACCAGCCAGATTGATCGTACAGGGCGTGGGATAGTTTGTGAGATCCTTATTCAAAAACAAAACATTCCCGGCTTCTACAGTCAGCACCGTATCGGGCATATGAAGTGTTGCATTCAGATTGGTGGTAAACAGATCGGCGCTGGAACGTATGGCAAAGGTGCGGACTCCTGTTCCCGAACGTTGCATGAAAAAGGTAATAGAATCCAGTTCCAGCTGATAACCGCTCTGTGGAGAAACACTGACCTCATAATACCTCCCTGTATCCAATGCACCAGTAAGCGATGAGTACAACGTAGCGCCATTCGTAGCTCCGGTGCTCCATCCTGTAAAGGAGAAACGGGCAGAAGCATTCGGATTCACCGAAACACCTTTGGCCGAGAAACTGCTGAACCGGGTACCCGAAGCGCTGACAACCGGCGTAGGATCAACCGATCCCGTAGTGGCTTTTACACTGTCAAAAGTAAAGGACTGAGTAAAGCTCTGTGCTGTAAGACTTGCCGATAGCAGGAAGATAGAAAGGAACAGATAGATGTGTTTCATTGGGATCTATACGATTTGTTACTATATGAGACTTCTTAAAAAGAGTCCAAATGTAGTTTATCCGGGAGGTCATGAATGTTAAATTGTTGTGAAGAAATTGGGTGTTTCTTTTAACCTGCTTATTCAATATATACGACCTCTATGTGTGGCCATATATCCGCCTATTAGAAATACCATCGTGGTCGTCCTGAACAGAAGCATTGGGCGGTGAATGAGGGTGAAGGATCTGCTGGTGCGTTGGCCTACCTTACAGCAGACAATCTGTTGAATCACTAAATTCCAAGTTTTTTGAGAAAGGCCTTTCTGTATTTTATTCCGATTGGGAATGCTTTGTGTTTTGAGTCAAAAGAAAGAATAACCTCATTTCTGGTTACCGAGCGGATTAATCCTATGCCGATAATAAAAGAGTTATGTACCCTAACAAACATGCTTGCAGGAAGCTGCGTTTGTATGATACTCATAGATGTATACAACATTTGATTTCCCTTTGATGTGAATAGTTTAATGTAATTCCCTGCAGCTTCGACGTATAGGAGATCCACGAAATCAATTTTGATTTTCTTTCCTTCTGCCTCCACAAACATGAAAGCCGTCGGCTGTTCAGGGATAATTGCTTTTTGTAAATTGTCCTTAAGCCGCTCAATTGCAATTTTAAACCTTTTGAAGCTGATTGGCTTTAACAAATAATCTGCGACGCCTAATTCATAACTTTTGATAGCATGTTCATCGTGGCTCGTAGTTAGAATAATTCGAGGGTGGGAAGCTCCCTTCTTAACTTTTAATGCTTCGATAAAATCAAGTCCTGTAAAATTCGGCATGTCAATGTCCAAAAAAATAAGATCAACGGGGGCAATATCAATGCTATTCAATGCTTTGATAGAGTCCCTATAGGCGCCCGCAAGCATCAGGTCCGGGATCATTTGAATATGCGCACAAATGATATCAATACCAACCTGCTCATCATCGACAACAATGCTTTTAATCATTCTCCTTGAGGTTTTTTAAGATCATCCTTATGCTCGAGCTTTCCGAGTGTTCATCTATTTCAATACTATGTTTATCCTTATAGTACAAATTCAGACAAACCCTTGTTCTATTATCTGCTAGACTAAAATTGTGCATCATGGCGTCATCAATTTTCCCCCTGATATTAAATAAGATAAGATCCCTTTTTGTCGCTATGGATACAAGAAGTGGGGATTCACGGCTATAAGGCGCTCCTGTCATGAAAACATTCTCAATAAATGAAATAAGCACCCGAGGAAGGATAAACGATTGAGTAAAATCTCCTTCTTTTGAAAGGCTGACATAACATTCTTCGTTCAAGCACTTTTGCAGTTCTATAAAATTTGAAATGCCTTCAAATTCTGATGCGAGCGATACCGTCTTCCCTGCACGGATACCGAGTGAATACCGAAGGTTTTCTGCAAACAGACCGATTGCTTCAGTAGCGCGACTGGAGCTATTAAGCACCTTACCATAAACAAAATTTAGAAAATTATATGTCAAATGAGAATTGAATTGTCTCTTCAAATAATCAAGCTCCTGACTCAATATTTTTATTCGTCTTTGACGTTCCTGTTTCATTTTTTCTAGCGCCAGCTTGTTGAAATAAGCGGAAAAAGCAACTACCACCACTTGAGAAAAGAACAGTCCTGAAATCCGCAAGTATCGCTGAAATCTCCCTGGGGGCGATTTAATATGCGCAAAATGAATCAGAAAATCCCCAATGAGCCACTTGAAACAGAAGTAAATGAGGAAAAGCGCCAGCAAAGAAGGAAATATCATCATTCTTTTATCGTGCCAAAGGTTGGGTATGGCAATGCTAACCATCGCGTAGTACACAAATGCCAAAGCCAGGATATTTAAAACACATCCGATGAATTCAAAAAACCAATTGTTTGTCTTCGGAGCTGTGGCGAAGCTGTATGTTAATATGAATAACCAGATTAAAGCGTGTTTGATCTTTTCCTTTGGAGGCAATCGAAGGAGGGTCATATTGATGTTTTATCAAGAATGCGTTTCTGATTCACCATTCCGTCTTTATCATTCTGAAAAAGGATCATGTGAGCTGAATAAAAGTCTGGCGATTCCTCTATTTTCAGCTGGTACTTATCCGCGTAAAATATATTCAGAGCATCCCTCACGTTTTTCTGGCCAAGGCCTGAAATCACCTTTAATTTAACCTTATCCTTTTTATTATCCACTTTGAAACAAATCTGCTCGTCATGTGTTTCCAAAACAATGGTCACCGGATTGTTAGAGTCATCTGTAATTCCATGCTTAAATGCGTTTTCAACCAAGGAGACTAGTATTCGAGGATAAATCCTATGAGATTGAATATCGCCTTTGCAAGATAAATTAACATAGGTCTCTTCATGAATTCTCCTTTGAAGGTCCAGATAGCTTTCTATGAAATCCAGCTCCTGGGTCAGCGGAACAAGTTCATCTGACTTTGTTGTAAAAGTATATTTAATGATTCTTGAATACAATTTAATGGCACTGGCAGCTGCACTGGATTGAGGTTCCACCTCGGTCAAAATGAATCTAAGAAATCTCGATGTCAGTTCAGAGTTAAAATGAGTTTCAATAGAACTTAGTTCTTGCACAATCACCTCTCTTTCCTTTTTATCCTGCTCTTCGATTACAATACGGGCTTGCCGATTTGTAAAGCTGGAAAATGCTACAATTCCAATTAATCCGACTATTAGCGATGCGTCCAGAAACATTAAACCTAATGTCTTCTCTCCAGATCTAATTCTGTAGCTGGTATTAAGATACTCCGTCCAGGCAAAAAACAAATAAGTAGCAGCGAGAAAAAGGCATAGCAAATAAATATTTCCAAAAGCATAATTTGGATATGTAACCAAAGCAAGGCTATAGTAAACCAATATGCAAGGAATTAGAAACCATGCCAAACTTTGGAGAATTTCCAAAAAACTGCCATGTATAGATGGATCAAATAAAGCATCAAAAGCGCCAAATATTACCCAATTGCACGTATGCTTTATAATTTCCGTCTTAGATAGTTTATGGAATTCCATGACAATAATTATTTCTCAAAAGCAATCCTGGAAAATTAATTTGAAAAGGAAATAAAACAAAACAAGCATAGTTATTTTATTTCGATTTCAATAATTTCAATTTAAACACTCTGCTTTACTATCTGAATCTTCATTTCTACTATGCAAATTACGCACTATTTTCAATTTCTTTTATGGAATATCTTATATTTGAATAATTAAGTACAATTACTGATTGCATGCAAACTAAAAATGAATTGAAATGAAAAAGAAAATAAAACACAAACTCTTATTAAAGAAAGAAGTAATAGTTAGACTAACTCCTGAAAAACTTAGGAATGCATTGGGTGGTGGCGGAGAGCCGGGAAGAGACTCCCAGTGGTGCGATACCGATCTAACTTTTACAAAAAGGGGAACGCCTCATTTCTAAGATCCTTCCTCATCAATTGGAGTGTTTAGAAAAAT
>Ga0206962_1025_pt1 | contig 59650 bp, 72 predicted proteins | sample Alteio_BWOrgHeat_27_FD_153241 | JGI IMG/M metagenome (GOLD analysis project Ga0206962, IMG submission 153241) | Enriched cells from forest soil in Barre Woods Harvard Forest LTER site, Petersham, Massachusetts, United States -... | ecosystem: Environmental > Terrestrial > Soil > Temperate forest >...
GTGTCGCGCGCCATAAGAAGCTGTTTACACCGAGCCCTACACTCGCGGTTTTATCGGAGCCGCCGAGAGAGAGCAATCCGCCGCCATTCGTCACACTTCCGCGGCTTTCCTTAAGCTCTAAATTGGAATTCACCGGGGCATCGGCTTTGCCGCCTGAAAACAACCCGCATGCGGAAAGCAAGCCCAGCAAAAGAATGCCGGAAGCGCAATTTATTATTAGTTTTTTGTTCATGGCTTATGTATATAGGGAAACAAATTGCTGTTGCAACAGGAAACACTGGGAAACACCGAAATGAAAATTTTAATTATTGGCGCAGGCGGCAGGGAACACGCGCTTGCATGGCGTATCAAGCAATCGCCGCTCGTGACACACGTATTTTGCGCGCCGGGTAATGGCGGTATTTCACAAGATGTAACTAATGTAGCGCTCGGTTCACAGGAGGACTTGGTAAAATTCTGCAAAAAAGAAGCAATTGATTTTGTGGTGATTGGGCCGGAAACACCGCTGGTGGATGGCCTTACTGATACACTAAACGCCAATAATATAGCCGTGTTTGGTCCTTCGGCGAAGGCAGCGCAGCTTGAAGGCTCCAAAGGTTTTACCAAGAATCTTTGCCGCAAATATAATATACCGACTGCCGCTTACGAGTGTTTTGACGAAATGGATTTGGCGCTCGATTACATCAAGAAAAAAGGCGCTCCCATAGTGATTAAAGCCGACGGACTTGCGGCAGGCAAAGGCGTAGTAGTGGCGATGACAGAAGCCGAAGCGTTAGCCGCTGTGCGCGAGATTATGGGCGGAAAATTTGGCTCCGCAGGGGCAACCGTGGTCATTGAAGAATTTATGGAAGGCGAAGAAGTGAGCTTCTTTGCGTTGACCGATGGCACGGAGGCAATCGAATTTGGCTCAGCACAGGATCACAAGCGTGTAGGCGATGGCGATACCGGCCCCAATACGGGCGGCATGGGAACGTATGCTCCAGCACCGATTATGAGCGATGCGTTGCGTAAACGCGTAATGGATGAAATCATATTGCCGACGGTAAACGCAATGGCCACCGAAAAAATGCCATTTAAGGGCGTGTTGTTCGCTGGGCTCATGATTACCAAAACGGGCCCTAAGCTCATTGAATATAATGTGCGTTTTGGCGACCCTGAAACACAATCGCTCATGATGCGCTTAGAATCAGATTTAGTGCCAGCATTACTCGCTTGCGCGCGCGGCGGCCTTAAAAAGGTGGAGATTAAATTTAAAAAAGAAGCTGCTTTATGCGTGGTGATGGCAGCAAAGGGCTACCCAGGAGATTACAAAAAAGGCAGTATAATTAAGGGATTAGACAAAGCCTCCATGCTTGCAAACGTCAAAATCTTCCACGCTGGAACCGAAATGAAGGACGGTAACATAATTGCGACCGGCGGCAGAGTGCTTGGGGTGACAGCGCTTGGAGCCACCATTAAAGACGCGCAAGCCCTTGCCTATAAAGCTGTGGATAGCATCGACTGGCCGGAAGGCTTTTGTCGTAGGGATATTGGTAGTAAGGTTATCTGATAAAAAAAAGAGGCGCTGAAATAAATCAACGCCTCTTTGAGTCGATCGTAAATTAAACACTATGCCAAAAGGCAAAAAATGAGAAATTTAGTGTAAAGTCTTAAGCAACTTTAAGATTTACAGCCGAAGATTTGCCTTTTTCCATAGCAATTTCGAATTCAACACGCTGACCTTCCATCAAAGTGCGAAGGCCGGCTTTCTGCACAGCAGAAATATGAACGAATACGTCTTTAGAACCATCTTCTGGTTGAACAAAGCCGTAACCTTTTATGGTGTTGAACCATTTAACGATACCTGTAGCCATAATAAAAAACCTCTAATAATTAAACAATGATAACAAACAATGCTGGCGTTTGTCGTCAGTGCAGATTATAGAGGCAGAAAGCGGGCTTCCGGCTACCAATTCTGCAAGTCAAGAAGCGACCGCATTATTCATTGCGCATGACTTTAAACCGAAGTTTAAGGCACGAACGCCAACTACAGTAACAGAAAAACCCTAAAAGGGAAGAAATTTATAGGTGCAGCGGAAATTAGCAGGTTTATGCTATTTGCCCTGGATAACTAGTCGAGCAATTTTTTGATAAAAGGAATGGTAATTTCTCTTTTATTTTCAAGACTTACGCGCTCTATTTTTTCTGTAATATCACGCGCTGCGGCGAAGGAACGCTCAATTCTCTTTATAATATAATCCAGTATTTCATCGTTTACTCTGAGTTGGCGGTCGGTAAAGCCTTTGGACAGGAACACACGCAGCAGCAATTCATCCGGCGGATTTATATGGGCAGTGGGTAGCGCAAGCAGGCGCGAGCGCAAATCTGGTAAGGCAAATGCAAGTTCTTTGGCGGGCAGGGTAGAGGTAAGTAGCAAAGATGCACCGGAGGTCTCCGCATGGCGCAACAGGTGAAATAGTGCCGACTCATCTTTTATATGTTGAATATTTTCCAGTACTGCCGAAGCTTTATTTGGCCATATCTTTTCGGAAGGAGCTGTGCCGATTGCAGATTCATCCAATATAACCCCTTTAACTCTGGCGAGCCAGCGATAGCAGAGGTGGGTTTTACCACTTGCTTCCGGCCCTGTTAAAATTGCAATTTTGCTACCTGCAGAATTAGCGGAAGGCCAGCTATCAATAAAATTAACCGCTTCTGCATTGGCATCCGAGATTATAAAATCTTCAGGAGCATAGCTAGGTTGCGCTTGCCAATTAAATATAAGCTGGGGCATGATTATTTAGGCTTATCTAAATAGAGCGTGCTTTTCATATATTGTGCTATTGCAAAGCGTACCAGCACACCGATGACGGCAGTAACTGGTACCGAAATCAGCACGCCAACAAAGCCAAAAAGCGCTGCACCTGAAAGCATGCCAAAAATAATCCATAGAGGATGCAGCCCCACTTTGCTACCTACCAGACGAGGAGTAATAAGCCCGCTTTCCAGTGACATACCCACCATATAGGTCAGCACTATCAGTAACAAATGTATATTTGCGCCAAACTGGAAAAGCCCGACTGTGACACTCAGTACAAAACAAGTTGCAATACCCACAAACGGGATAAATAAAAGAAACCCGGTAAGCATACCAAGACCCAAGGCAAAATTAAGCCCAAATGCCGAAAGCACTAAACTATAATAACACGCCATAATGAGGCATACATTCGTCTGTCCACGGATAAAGCCGGAAAGGGTGCGGTCTATTGCAAGCAATTGCTGGCGAATTACTCGGGCATTTTTACGCGGAAGCAGTTTATTAAGGCGTTGTACCAATTTATCCCAGTCACGCAGCAGATAGAATGCAACTACCGGTGTGATAAATATAAGTGACAATATATTGAGCAGTGCAAGGCCGGATTGCAGAATATCCGAGAATAATTTTCCTACAAAGCCTGCTATGGTTCCACTGAAATTGCTGACAGCATCTTTGATTGCGCCGGACTGCTCGGGACTTAAACGGGATATATAGTCATTTACATCGTCGCTATATTTGTCCTGAAGTCCGCGTATATAGTCCGGCAAGTTCTGCAGGAGCATGTTCAGCTGGTGACTGATTAAAGGCACCAGGATAACGCATAATATAATAGCAAGTGCAAAAAATGATATGGTAATGACGGCGGCGGACAGGGAGCGTGACCAGTGTAGTTCTCTGAGCTTGCGCACTGCAGGATCAAGGAAATAAGCGGCGAGCATGCCTACGACAAAAGGAAGTAAGATGCTTTTTATGAGTGCAAGGAAGCCAAAAAACAAAATAATGCCAACAGGCCAGAACCACACCTGAAAGCGTGGGGAATTTTTGAAATGTGCGGGTGCAGGGCTCATTATATCTTAATAATCGTTTTTACCCCGGCAATATACTCTGTATTATATTAAAGGCAATTTAAACCTAATTTTAGGATACTGCATTAGGCTGAATGGATATGAAAGCGATCTTAAATTGTAGTCTTTATACCTAGCAATACCTAAGAGAAACCTTGCTGATTGATAAGCTTTTATGTCGCAGTGTGCATTTTTTTTGCAACAACATGCTTTTTTAGTTTGAATGTTAGTGCCAATTAATATAGCAAGTATCTGAGAGTCAGTATATCTGGTGCTGTAAGAAAATAGGGTGGGGCTATAAAATATGCGTCTAATAATTATGTTTGTTGCGATTTTACTCGCTGCCGTTGCTTTTTTTATCACAATGCACTTTACCTCATCTGCTCCAGTGGCGAAGGATCAGCCACTTCCGGTCGTTGAGCCAAAGGTGGTAGTAGAAAAAATTCCCACTGTGGATGTATATACTGCAAAACAAGACATACCTATCGGAACGATTATTACCCAGGATATGCTTGATATCCAACCATGGCCCCGTCATCTTCTACTGCCAGACATGATCTTGTCTGAGCCAGGTAAGCCGCCAGAAGTCTTGAAGATGATCGCGCGTACTCCCTTCCAAAAAGGTGAGCCGATTATCATGAACAAGCTTGCTAATGACAAAGATCCGAGCTTCCTTGCTGCTTCTCTTGGAGAGGGTATGCGTCTCATTACCGTTGCGGTTGATGGGGTGAGTGGTGCAGGTGGATTTGTGTTTCCGGGAGATCATGTGGACATTATTATTACACACGATGTTTCTTTGAATGTTTTAAATAACCCGATTCCTGGTAACGTAGTTGCGGGTGCACCCCAGCAGGCGCAGGCTACGGGAAGCTCTGCAAACGCAACTCCTGCTTCCGGCGGAAATCCGGCTGATAAAAAATCACCAGTAACTGAAGTGCTTGTTCCCGATGTAAAGGTGATGGCTGTTAACCAAAAAAGCACTGCACATGGCGGTGATGCTCCTTTAGTTCCGTCCAGTGTATCTTTAGAAGTGACCACGGATGCTGCGCAGAAAATTCGCTTAGCGGAAAACGGCAATGGACGTCTGTCTCTTGCGCTACGCTCTCTTAAAGATAAAAATGGCGAGCCGGTTCCTCATCCTACCACCGTTCTGGATCTGTCGCATTATACAGAAAATGCCCCCCCGGATAGTTCTGGAGGCTCGGTTATTATTGTGCGAGGCATTCAGTCTGAATCTGTGGAGGTATCGCACCCATGATAGTTAACATAGGAAAATGCACTAAAATGCCGGTATATAAATATATGTATGCAGCTGCCTTTTGTGTAGGGCTGTTGTGCTCAATAAATGTTTCTGAGGCTGTTGCTAAGGATAACGCAAATGGTGATGTGGGGGGCGTTTTTGTTCCTAAAAGTCGTTCCGAGCTCGTCGTCGTTCCCCGTGATATTGCTGAAGTGGTTATAGCGGATCCCGATATTGCCGACGTTCATGTAATTGGTTCTAAGCGTGTCATCTTTATAGGTAAGAAAATCGGACGTACCAACGCCAAATTGTTTGATAAAGATAATAAAATTATTCGCCAGTTTGATGTGGTGGTGGGCTATGATTTGCCGGCAATACGCAAGGCTTTGCACACATATCTTCCTCATGAACGGATTGCAGTTGGACTTGTAAATACCAGCATAGCGATAAGTGGTGAGGTGAGTGATGCGGCGACTGCAGACAAGGCATTAAGCATTGTAAATAAATTTATAAATCAGCCATCTGATGCTTCTGGTGCGGGTGCATCTAGTGGTGGGGCTTCTGCGGCGCCAACGGGTGGCGGTGGCGCTTCCGCTGCTTCTGGTGGTGGAGCTACTGGAGCTGAAAGCGTGTTGAATTTGCTTAAAATATCTACTGGTCAGCAAGTTATGCTACGTGTGAGAGTGGGTGAAATTCAGCGTAATGCCATGAAAAATCTTGGCGTGAGTCTGACTACGTTTGGTGGTAATGGTAAGGTTAATTTTGCTACCGGGGACTCTATTGGTTCTTTTGACACGGGTTCCACGAATTTCCTTACAAGAACAACCCCCAGCAGTGCAGGATTATTGTTTGGTACTGCAACCAGTAATGGGTTGAGTCTTACGGGTGCTTTAGAAGCATTGGAAACACAAGGATTGTTAAAGCTTCTTGCCGAACCAGATCTTGTGGCTATGTCTGGAGAAAAAGCAGAGTTTCTAGCTGGTGGTCAATTTCCTATTACAGTTCCTCAGATAGGTGGAGGTACTGCGGTTAACACAGTTCAGTTCCAACCGTATGGTGTATCCGTACAGTTTGTACCTTATGTATTATCTGATGATCGTATTCGAATAGTGGTAGAGCCGGAAGTATCCGAGATAGATGAATCCGGTCAAATACAGACTGGAACTACTCCTGCGCTTATAACTCGTCGAGCAAAAACGACCGTTGAATTAGCGCCAGGCGAAAGCTTTATGATTGCAGGGCTTATGAGTGACAGGCTTAATTCCAATATCAGTCAGATTCCTGGTGCATCCGAAATACCAATATTGGGTGCGTTACTGCGCAGTACTGCTTATCAGCGTAACGAAACGGAATTGGTCATATCGGTTACCCCGTATCTGGTTGATCCATTGAAAAACAGCGATGTACGCTTACCTTCTGACGATTTCCGTCCTGCGAGCACGATGGAGCAGTTCTTTTATGGCTCACTTGTTTCCATGTCTGGCAACGAGTACCATCAGGCGCAGTCGCCAACTTTAGAAGGTCCACTTGGTTTTATTACTGACTAAAGCTTAAAATATAGGTCACAATGGGTTATGAAGTTATGATAAAGAAAATTTTGTATATATCTATCGTTAGTGGGGTTCTGGTTGCTTGCGCTACTATACCAAAGGAAGCTTATTTCAATCGTGGCGAACCTGAAAGTCTTCTTGATTTTTCATCCGAGGTGGTAAATGTAAAAATAGAATCACCGGCCTCCGTACAGGATATAATAAGCCTGGTAAATCAGGAACAGCCTACGCGAGCTGAACTTAATTGCGCGGACGGCGATCCATTGTGCAAAGAAGTGCAAACCGTTGTTCATCAGTTTGGTATACCGGTTAAATATACCTCATCTACCGCTAATAATGCCTCCTTCATTTATGAGCGTGTACTGGCACGTGATTGCGAAAACAGATACATTGATAGGCTGAATAACCCGTATAATCTTAATTATCCAACGTTTGGCTGTTCAACGGCGGTAAATATGGTCCAGATGGTGAGCGATAAACGTCAGTTCACCAGCCCTGCTATTATGGGGCCAACAGACGCAACCAAACCGTTGCAAGCTATGACTAATTATAAAACACCGGTTGTGCCTGATACTAACTTTAGTTCTGAGGTTTCCAATAGCTCAGGCGTTAGTGGCACCACAGTCGGCACTAGCGGCGGCGGCGGTTCTAGATAATAGAACAATGTTTCGTTTGTGATGAAAGTTGTTTCCAAATGAGTATTCAAAGTCCAGTAATGGCAATTATAGCTCATGAAAGTGAGCGAGAATTTGCTATGCAGGTTGCAGACACCCATAACGGAATTAATGCCGATATAATTATAGGCAGTCCGCTTGATGCGGTTATGGCTATTTCGTCCCGCAGTGAGCCACCACGGTATCTTATTATCGATATTGGCGAGCGCCAGCATGATATTTTACCTGAGATAGACACTATAGCGGAATATTGTGAGGTCGGAACACGGGTTGTTGTCATTGGCACAGTAAACGATGTAAGTTTTTACCGCGAATTACGCGCGCGCGGGGTCAGTGAATATTTTACCAAACCGGCCAAGATTGCCGATGTAAGAGCAGCGCTCTATTCAAAAAATATAACGGTAAGCAACGCTGTTAAAGGTAATGGAAAAGTACTTGCATTTATGAGCGCAGCGTCAGGTGACGGCGCGAGCACTGTAGCGTTAAACACGGCATATGCACTTGCTACTGAACACCGTAAATCGGTTGTACTTGTAGATATGGATTATCAGTTTGGGATGGTAGCAAAGAATCTCGATTTGACCACGCCATTTGGCATTAAAGAACTGTTTGATAATCCTGATCGGGGCATAGATTCTACGCTGATAGAACGTATGATCGTATCTTATAAAAACAGCCGACTTAAAATCATTGCTGCTCCTAATGGTTTGCATAATATTCCTCACGTTGAAGAGGAATTGGTGTACAATCTCATTACTACACTTAAAAATGACTATGATTTTGTGGTGCTCGATCTGCCACATATCTGGACACCACTCGTGTCGTCCGCTTTGACCCAGTCTAATCATGCGGTTATGGTTGCACAGTTATGGTTGCGTTCTATAACCCACTCATCGCGATTGCTTGCGGCGTGGCGCAGTGTGGGCATCCGAAATAATCAAATATCGCTTGTTGCTAACCGTAGTGGTTCAAAATTCAAGGAAGCGGTCAGGGAAACTGATTTTGAACGTGTGTGTGGCTTGCCTTTTACTGCACATTTCAGCAATGATACCAAGAGTGTTATCGCTGCTGAAAACAATGGCAGGACTATTATTGAGGGCAGTAATTCCGATCTCTTGCGCCAATTTAAAGAGTTTGCTGCTTATTTTGGCAAACAAGAAGTGGACAGCAATGCCGATGTGGCCGATTCTTTACTAAAATCAAAATTCTCAAGTCTGCTTAAGAAATAAATTTTGAATCAGTAACCTTTTGCCAGGAAATTTCCATTCAGGAAGTTTTCCTTGCCATATAAAAACGGACTCCCATCGGGCTTAGTTACGCTCCCACCAGCAGCACCCAGTATGGCATGACCAGCGGCGGTATCCCATTCCATAGTGGGGCCAAAGCGCGGATAAATATCGGCCTTGCCTTCCGCAAGAAAACAGAATTTTATGGAACTTGCGCAAGGTGTGCGCTCAGTGATTTCATTTTTGGTAAGATATTCTTCGGTTGCCTTATTGGTATGGGTATGGCTCACAAATGCAGTCTGAGACGTATGTTTTTTGCGCACATGTATGGGGTTAATAACCCCATTATGTTCACGGAACGCTCCTTTTTCTGTCCCCCAGTACATAGTTTTGCTAACAGGATCGTATATGATGCCGAGTATGGGAACATTATTTTCTATTAACCCTATGTTAACGGTGAAATAACCGCTGCCGCGAATAAAACTTTTTGTGCCATCCAGTGGATCAATAAGCCAGAAGACGGAAGCTCGGGAAACATCTGGTTTATTGCCTTCTTCCGAGACAATTGGATATTCCTCAGAAATAGTTTTTATTTTTTCTACTATAAAACGGTCAGCGGCGCGATCTGCTTCCGTGACGGGCGAGGCGTCGAGCTTGCGATATATTTCTTCATTATTTTGGTAATGCGTCATGATTAATTCGCCAGCTTCGCGGGCGATATTCACAAGCTCGGGGAGTGCATCTTGTATGGAAAACATTTTGCAGGAATACAGCCAAAATGAGGCCTTGTACAGCCCGAATCGCATTGATTATTTAGTTTCGGGCGTGTAACGTGAGTCCGCAGAATCAATCCTTAATATGTTCATTGAGTTTATTGTTTTATGGAGTTAACCAGAAGACAATTTATATTCGGAAGCGTAAGCAGTATAGGGCTTATAGCCAATCCTGCGATTGCAAAACTGAGTAAAGCGCATCGCACCGCAGAAGTAAAAATAGATTATACCAATTCCGCCTTTTCCATACTGAATCGCATAAGTTTTGGGGCGACGCCCGCCGAAAAGCAGCGCTTGATAGACATGGGACTAAAAAAATATCTGGAGTGGCAACTCAATCCTGACGACAGTAAGGATGCCATAAGCAATGAGCGGATTACAAAAGCAGTCCTTCATATTGAATATAAAGCCAAAGAAATGAAGCCCGGTGACAAGCCGGAAGATAATTATCCGGCAGTGAAAGAAGATAGACCTCTTCTTGCCCTCAATGCACCTATAGACACTTTGTGGAGGCTTACCGATAATAAGAAAATAAATGGTAACGAACAGAATCGCCCTGCACAGGAAGTGCGTGCTGCAACATGGATACGCGCAGTTTACAGTGAGTGGCAGCTACGTGAGGTGATGGTGGAATTCTGGCATAATCACTTTAATGTGAATGCTTTTGGAGATCCCCATATCGCTGCGGTATTTCCTATTTACGATGCCATCATGCGCAAGAATTGTTTTGGTAATTTCCGGATTTTCCTTGAGGATATTGCTCAGAGCACGGCAATGCTTTTCTACCTGAATAATGCAAAAAGCAAAGCGAGCCCAGCGAATGAAAATTACGCACGTGAGTTGTTTGAATTGCATACGCTCGGCGCGGATAATTACTATAATAATCTTTATAACCGCTGGCGCGAAGTTCCGGGCGCGGTGAAAGGTCATCCGATAGGTTATATAGATCAGGATGTGTATGAGGCAGCGAGGTCTTTTACCGGCTGGACAATAGAGGATGGCTCAAACACGGGTAAGGGTACGATATTCCCCTCTACCGGTAAATTTACCTACTTTGATGGCTGGCATGATAATTATCAGAAGCGCGTATTGGGCACTGAATTTGATCCCAATTCTCCGCCGATGGCAGATGGTCGGGAAGTTCTTGATTTGCTGGCTGCCCATCATGGAACTGCGCTTAATCTATGCTCAAAATTATGCCGCCGGTTTGTGAGTGACGAGCCGCCTGCGGAGCTTGTTAAAAAAGCGGCTATTACATGGATAAAATATGCGAATCATCCTGATCAGATAAAATATGTACTGAAAACCATCCTTCTTTCGCACGAATTTGTGAAAGAAGATGATAAGGTAAAACGTCCGTTTGACTATGTTACATCGTTCTTGCGCATGACTGGCGCTGATTTTATGCCAAATGAAAACCTCTTCAATTTGGTTGCCGATACCGGCTACAAGCAATTTGCCTGGCCAACGCCTACCGGTCATCCCGATATTGCGCAATACTGGCTTAATACCAACAGCACGCTTGGCTCGTGGAACATCATAGCTGCGTTAATAGGCGGTGAAATAAAAGGTGTGAATTTTGATATTGCTGTGCAAACTCCTAAGGATATAAGAAGTTCAGGAGAGATAATAACCTATTGGGTAAAGCGTCTGATAAATAAAGATCCCGATGAGAATTTGCTCTACGCATTGATGCAATATATGCCAAACCCTATAGACAGAAATTTTGTTCCCGATATGACAAACAAAGATGTAAATGCATCTGTACAACAAATGGTCATGGTGGTTGCCATGTTGCCGGATTTTCAGGTCAGATAAGTATGGCAATTATCACAGATTCGAATTCAAATATCCTACTTACCATATTCCTGCGCGGTGGTTGTGACGGGCTAAATCTGGTTGGTCCCACTGCCGATCCGATTTATGTGACCGAGCGAAAACCCGAAAGCCGTGTTGAGCGCACTGGCGATAATTCAGGCTTGCAACTGGCTAATTCCTTCGCAGATTCTGATTTTCGTTTTCATTTCAAAGCCGGAAAACTCAAAGAATTATATGATAAGAAAAACTTGGCTATTGTGCATGCGTGCGGTCTTACAAATGGTACACGTAGCCATTTTGAGGCGATTGACTACATGGAACGCGGTACGCCGGACAACAAAAATACGCCGTCTGGTTGGATTAGCAGGTTAACTGCCGGATCGCTTAATTCTACTTTGCCGGTGGTTTCCGTCGCTAACACTTTGCCGATATCGCTTTTGGCTTGTTCAGAAGCGATTGCAATACCTAATGTCAGAAAAATTCAACTCAAAGGCAATCCGCGTTATAAGGCCATTCAGGAAACTTTGATTAAGCAGGCATATCAGAATAATAATTCTGCTATTTCTCTAAACGGAATGCATACGCTGGAGTTGATTGATGTTCTGGCAGGTAAAATACCGCATGATGCTACTGGCAAGATTCTTGATTACACGCCAACTGCCGGTGTGACATATCCCACCGATTACTATGCCAAAGAATTGAGTAATTCGCTTGCGACATTGGCCCAGCTTATAAAAATGGATGTTGGCGTACAATATGCCACTGCTGATTTTGGTGGTTGGGATACGCATGTTGGGCAGGGTGGACGTTTTCCAAATCTTGTCGATGGATTGTCGCGCTCCATAGGTGCGTTCTGGGATGATATGGAAAAATACCATGATCGTCTTACCATTGTAGTGATGAGTGAATTTGGGCGGAGGTTAAAAAGCAATGACAGTGGCGGAACTGATCATGGCCATGGAAATGTGATGATGGTTCTAGGCGGACATATAAATGGCGGTAATATTTATGGAAAATGGCCGGGGCTTGCCAATGAGAATCTGGATAATCAGGTAGATCTCGCTGTGACCACCGATTACCGCGCCGTTCTCAGCGAAATCATAAATGCACAGTTTAATCATTCAAATATTAACAGTATTTTTCCCGGATTTGCCCTGCAGAAGCCAATTGGAATCATAAAAACCTAGTATTATCATAATATCATACTGAATTTACTTAATATAATTATTTTAAATAAAACGCGTTATTTTTCAGAAAAACCACAATATTCATAAATAGTTAACGAATATGTCATATAATTGTCATATAAATGCGTTATAATGGTTAACGCGTTAACTGTTGGCTTGGGAATATATGGCTGGGGTTTTTGATAAGTTAAAATTGCTTTTGGGTATTGGTGCAACTATCGGAGCGCCTGCATTAGCGAGTGCTCAAGCTATAGTTAATGCTGCCGATCAACATTTTTCTCGTTCGACAAATACAGTGGCGCCAGCAGCAAATGTGAATAATTATTTTAATTTGGACAAAGTCCATATAGACAAAACCGCTCCAGAAGACAGAAAAATATTCGATGAGAGCAAACCTTACCATTATCTGAGTGTTTCAGAGGAGCCGTTAAAGAATAACTCAATATATAATTGTATAGCTTATTGCTACGCGGATATCAGTCAGCTTGACCCAAAAGGAAATGTTATTAATTTTCTCAATCCTAAAAGAACCGAAGTAAAAAATGAAACACATTTACTAAAATTCCCTATAGGACAATCTAGTTTTGCATCGATTATAAATAAAGAAGAGTATGGGAATTTAAAAAATTTTGTAGAACAGACGATCGAAAACGGCGGTGATGTCACCTTGATAGGTCATTCCAGTCCGACTAGTAAAAACCACCGGGATACCGTTGCAAATTATAAGCTTTCCCTAGATCGCGAGAAAACGGTAGAGAATGCGTTAAAATCTGACTTAGCAAAAGATGGCTTTACCAATGATGATATAGCCTCTCACTTATTAAAGATAGATGGTAAGGCTGTTGGTGAGACAAACCTCGTAAAACAGGGAAAAGGCGCAATAGAAGAGGATCAATCGGTAGAAGCAAAAGCAACATCAACTAGCACAAAATACCCTTATCATGTTTTTGTTGCTGATGGTGCAACGGCCAGGGCATCAGCTGGTAAAATTATTGGAATCAACACGATAGATGATAAAGGCGATTATCTGGAAACAGATAATGAGATACAATGCCATAATGTGAACAGTTGGTCGCATCCCCTAAAGTTACCGATACATGCAAACGATCTGACCAAGCTGAACATTGCTATTGATGGAACCAGAGGCGATTTAGCAGGTGTATTCAACTATACTCAGAATGGTGGGGAGGTAACCTTATCGCTAAATGGTAAGCCGATAGTCATATTAGATCGCGTGGATGGTACATTTCTAAATCCCATGGGGTTAGCTAGGGGAAATATACCTAATTTTGTAATATATGATGCAGACGGCAATCCCCATGACATCATACCAGATCAGCAAATTGACAGTTACTTTAGGCCCAAGACCGTTGTTTATGTAAATGATGTTGAAAAAAGAAATGCAGATATTATTAACACCTTAACAAAAGGCGATCGTAATCATAATGGTAGAATTGAAGGAATAGAATATACGAATCCTGATGTTATGAAATGTATCAATGGGCTTAAAGCCTCAGGTATCATTAGAGTGGGTGATGGCGATTCAATTAGTATCTCAGAGATAGAGAAACGTTTGAATGAAAACAAAGCCACTGCAGATAACCAGAAACAAAGACCCAGAGATGGGTATTCCCGTCAGTAGGCTGATTTTACGGAGTTAATGGCGCACCCAGAGAGATTCGAACTCCCGACCTCCAGATTCGTAGTCTGATGCTCTATCCAGCTGAGCTATGGGTGCGTATACCTTGAAGAGGCCGCGCAAAATAGCAAAGCGCGTCAAAAATACAAGCATAATTCTCGAATAATCCAAGTGGAGGAGTTCTATACGACCTGCCTACGCCGAAGCGAAGCAGCTTCGGCTTCGCGCAGGCAGGCGACCCCTTTAGAGGGGGAACGGAATGGGGGCGACTCCTCGCCCCCTTAAAATTTATTACCAGATGGCCTGTAAGCCGGGTTTTGTCTTTCACCCTTGCGGGCGGAGATGGTCATTCATCTAGGATAATTGTTACCAATTACCTCATGCAACCTACCCGAGCTGCTAGCTTCGGAAATAACCGTCGGACGAATCCAACACGCAGCCCCTATTTGGTCTTGCTTCCGGTGGGGTTTTCCCTGCCACTTCCGTTACCGGAAATGCGGTGCGCTCTTACCGCACCTTTTCACCCTTACCGAACTGCTGCAAGCAGCAACAAGGCGGTATATTTTCTGTGGCACTTTCCCTGAGGTTGCCCCCGGCGGGCGTTACCCGCCACCGTTTTCCGTGAAGCCCGGACTTTCCTCCCGCCTTCGCACCTGACGGTGCTTTGGCGCGGCGAGCCCTATGCGGGTTCACCACGGCGTAGCTACGTAAGGAGCGAAGACGGGCAACCATCCGGCCATCTGGTAAGGGGGTTATAGACAGGCAGAGCGCCAAATGCACGCCTATTTTTTACCACCAGAGAGGAATTTAAGGATTTTGCTTACCAATGCATCATCAATATTAAGCACTCCCTTAAGCCAGTTGTAAACTGAAAGTGCCTTTTTATCCAGTAGGATAAGTACAGATTTTAACATTCCTTCATGGGGACGTGCCTGATAATTAGTAGCTTTTTTAAGCGGGAGGCTTTCTTCTTCAGTAAAATAATAGAGCGCGATGGATTTACGTGTCATGTCTTCCGGGCATTTAAGCGGATCAGGGTGACCGTGAAATGTATCTTTATCGGTATTGAATATGACGCAACGATTAAAAAGTGGCGGTATTTTACGAAACATACGTTTCATATCACGTGTCCATAATTCGAGATTGCCGCCATATTCTTCAAGCCAATTCTTGTTAAGATAAATCAGTAAATTTATGCGGCGACGCCAGAAACGGTGATGCGGGTGAGCGGTAAAATCTGCGTGAAGATTTAAAAATCCGCCCGGCGGTATTTGGTGTAATCCACCACCTTCAAGCATAGGATCGGCAATAAGATTTTTAATACCGGTTATCTCTGAAAGATACGCAATAAATTCCGGACTGTTTAATTTATCAATTAGCGCAAGGAGGGTAGGTGGTAATGCTTCGCGTTTGTTCAACCCGTATTTTTTCTCGTTATAATGCAGGTAGTTTATCCAGGTGGAATCCCCGACCGCCGGAAAATTCTTTAATGCTGCTTCTGCCGTTTCTGCATTCAAAAAATTATCAATCATGATATGCGGGAAGCCCTCTGCACCCTGATAATGTTCCGCAGTTTGTGGGGTATTTAGCTTTAGAGAATTCTCGGAAAGAAAGTTTTGTAACATTTATTTATCCGTCAGTTGCGTAAGTATCTGGTCGCATTCGGTGTCCCATTTTCCGCTTAAGTCAGCTTGCCGAAAATGGCGTTGGAAAGCAATGATAGTTTTCTCGGTTGGTTCATCCAGTATACTGGTTTGCGGAATGTCATAGCCATATTCCGCCAGTGATTTTTGCACGGAAGATAGTGTTCTGAGAGATTGAGATGGAGTTTTTATTACAGGGCATATCCCAATTCCTTTGTCTGCCAGCAATCGCCAGTCAAACAACTCACCCGGATCTTCTTTGCGCATGGGCGCTACATCAGAATGTGCGACGATATTGTGCGCAGGGATTTTATGGCGCGAAAGTATATCAAGGCTGAGTGATGCCACTGATTCCATCTGGATTTCAGGAAAGGGGCGGTAGCCAAATTCATGGCCGGGATTTACAATTTCAATGCCGATGGAAATGTTGTTTACGTTCTTGTGCCCGCGCCAATAACTGAGACCCGCATGCCAAGCGCAATTTTTTTCTTCTACCAGCTGATAGATGGTTCCGTGTTCATCCACCACGTAATGTGCGCTGACTTGAGCTGCGGGTGCACATAGTCGCTCCAGCGCCTCACGTGCGGTTTTCATGCCGGTGTAATGCATCACAATCATGGATATAGGAAGGTCATTGCGGCTGCTAAAATTGGGTGATGTAAATTCGTGAGACAGTTTCAGCATAATTTATTTTTGACTGAATTTGCTGAGCAGTTCTTTTTTGAATTTTCCGAAGTCAGCAATATTAACGAGGCGGCGTTTTATAAATTCCCCGGTTTCTTTATGACCTTCCGATTCGTCGTTAAGCCAGAAGAGCAGGGTACTGGAGTACAGCCCGGCAAGCGTCATACGCTTAGTGTAAAAACTAAAATCAGTTGATTTATCACCGGCCAATTTCCACATTAAATCCACGGTGCGATAAAGCGCTTTATAAGAGCTAGCCGCATTCCACGGCATAGCATAGATGGCCAGTGCCCCTCGTAACGCTTCGCGTTTTGGCAATAAACTTTCCAGACGTTTTAATATCAATGTTTCTATGCGATCAGGCATACGCATTTTCGCAAGCGATTCCGCCGGCAAGTGTTCTGCTAAGATTCTATCTTCTTCTGCAAAGAAAAAATCGAGGCATTCTTTAACACCACCAGGAAAAGCTTTTTTTAATGCCAGTGTATCAAGCCCAGATTTTTTGGCTGCTTCTTTGAGTGCATAATCACTCCAGCCATCAAACGGGGCGAGCAGCAGCAGATTCTTCAGGATAATATTGCGGGGTTCATTCATGCCTCTAATTTACGAGGCATTCATCCATTCGTTCAAGTTTTTTCGATCTTTTTGCAACGGGTTTCTTCACAGTGCGCTCTTTGGGTAAATGGATCGTCAGTGTGGTTCCTTCACCAGCCTTGCTGATGATATCGATTTTACCCTGATGAAGTTTTACAATTTCCTTAGAAAGCGCCAGTCCGAGCCCTACGCAATCGCGGCTGCGGGCGAAAAAGCTGTTAGTCTGGCGGAAAGCCGAAAGAATATTTTGCAAGTGCCCGGCGTGAATGCCGTCGCCATTATCTTCTACCACGATATTTATGCCGCCGTCTTTGCGTGTCTTGCAATATATCTCAACGATTCCGCCTTTATTGCTGAAGCGTATGGCGTTCGAAAGCACATTGGTTAACACCTGCAACATGCGTATCCTGTCAACACGGACTGACATAGGGGTTGCTGGTAAAGTTTCGCGTATTTTTACCTCATTAGAGAATGCATGGTGTGAGTGAAATTCTATGGCTTGGCGGATAAGCTGTGTTAGGTCTGCGGGTGACTCATTGAGTTCCATACGCCCCGAATCTATATTGGCGATGTCCAGCAGGTCATTTACTTTGGAAAGCAGCGTATGACCGCTTTCCTGAATATTTTCTATGTAATCATTATATTTAGGCTGTTTAATAGCTCCAAACGTCCCCGTCTCCATCATCTGAGCAAAGCCAAGTATGGCATTGAGGGGAGTGCGTAATTCATGGCTCATATTGGCAAGGAATTCGGAACGCGATTTATTAGCGAGATCCGCTTCCAGTCGTGCTTTTTCCAGCTGGCTTTTGGTGGTGACGAGTTCAGTCGAATTACGCAGCACGCATTTATATTGAATATCGCCGCTATATTTATCCTGTTCCGTTTCAACCAGTTGCATCTCACACCAGCGCCATTTTCCGTCCTCGTGTTTTATCTGAAAAAGCACAGGATTCTTGCCGGTATCTGTTGCGTGGAGATAATGTATTATCTTTTCAAGATGATCTGGGGCAATGCGCTCTTTAATGCCTTCACCGAGGCATTCTTCGGAAGATACCCCGGTAATCGATTCACAGTTTTGTGATGCATATGAACAGTTAAGCGATTCATCCATAATGCAAAATACATCGCGGCAATAAGCAAGATGGGACGAATGAATATTGCTGAGCGATTTATTTTGGGAATATTTAGAAACAGAGCGGTATTTTGATGCAGACCCGTAAGATTTCTCACTGGCGGATGCGCAGCCGCCCTGAGCTTCATCCCCATGATTCATAAACTGTTCCCAGAATAACCAAAACATGTATTAGTACTGTTTCCCACTTGTTGACTTCCTCTTTGCGGGAAGTTTTCCAAAATTCACCTACTACATATAGTATGGTTAATGAAATATAAACACAAATGTGATTGGTTAACGGTTTATTAACTAATTGTGGATAAGTTGTTGCCGTTATGCAACGCGCCAGTTTTCCGCCATTTTTGCGATTTGCTCCATTCATAAGAAAATTCGACACGAACCATGAAATTTGATATGTAAGGCCTCTTTTTTATTGCAGGCATAGGGAAAATGACAAAAAAACCGGCTAAAAAAACTTCCTCAAAACTACCGCAAGTGGTCATTATCATGGGTAGCCAGTCTGACTGGGAAACTATGAAATATGCTTCCGACAAACTCAAAGAATTGGGCGTTGCCCATGACAGCAAAGTGATTTCAGCGCACCGCACACCGGAGCGGCTCTATGAATTTGCAAAATCGGCAAAAACGAAAGGCGTGAAAGTTATCATCGCAGGCGCAGGTGGCGCCGCCCATTTACCGGGTATGGCTGCTTCCATGACCACATTACCTGTTTTAGGTGTGCCGGTTGAGAGCAAAACATTGGGCGGGCTCGATAGTCTGCTTTCCATCGCGCAGATGCCCGCCGGAATTCCAGTGGGCACATTGGCAGTCGGTAAAGCGGGAGCGGTGAATGCCGCATTGCTTGCAGCTTCAATTTTGGCACTGAGTGATGCTACAATTGATAAAAAATTAAATAAGTTTCGTGATGAGCAAACCAAGTCAGTGAAAAAGGCACCTAAGTGAGCACATCTAAAATGATTGGGCCCGGGTCAGTTATTGGAATTATCGGCGGCGGGCAATTAGGCCGGATGATGGCGACTGCGGCTTCTGAACTTGGATACTTGGTGCATATATTTACCCCCGAAAAAGATTCGCCCGCGTCCCACGTTGCCTATAAAACCACGCACGCGCAGTATGACGATGCATCGGCACTCACAGATTTTGCTGCGCATGTAGATGTGATTACCTTCGAGTTTGAAAATATCCCGCATGAGAGTTTGGAACTACTCGAAAGTAAAAAACCGGTTTGTCCGAGTGCCAGTGTCTTAAAAATCGGGCGCAACCGCATTCGCGAGAAAACATTTATCAATGAACTGGGAATTGGCACGGCGAATTTTCGTAAAGTTACCAATCTTGCGGAGCTCACAAAAGCCGTGCAGGAAATCGGCTTGCCTGCGATTCTAAAAACCACCGAGCTTGGCTATGACGGCAAAGGGCAGGTGACGTTGCGTGCTGAAAAAGATTTAGAAAATGCATGGTTCCAGCTTAAAACAGATGAGGCGGTGTTAGAGGCATTTGTGGATTTTGAAATGGAAATTTCGGTGATTGTAGCGCGCTCCGAAAACGGCGAGGCGCTTTCTTACGTGCCGGTACAGAATATTCATAAGAATCATATTCTCGATGTCACTATTGCACCTGCTGCGGTTGACAAGAAACTTGCAGATGAAGCAGAAGCTATTGCACTTAAAATTGCGAAGGCGCTCGATTTGCGTGGATTGCTTGCGGTGGAAATGTTTGTGACGAAAGATAATAAATTACTGGTCAATGAAATCGCGCCGCGCCCTCATAACTCCGGTCACTGGACGATGGATGCCTGCGTCACCGGTCAGTTTGAACAAGCTATTCGCGCCGTGTGCGGCTTGCCACTTGGCAATCCTGAACGCTTCTGCGACGCGGAGATGAAAAACCTGATTGGCGATGATGTGCTCGGCGCACAAAAATATCTGGATAATAAAAATGCCAAATTGCATTTATACGGCAAAACCGAAACCCGCCCGGGCCGCAAAATGGGGCATGTGAATATACTAAAGGTGAAGTAATTTATCTTTCTATTCGAGCTCCGGCATGATGCATAAAAATTCTTGAAATATCCTCAGGATTTAGTGCATTAGCGCTATCACCAAGATATGCATGATGAAACATATTTCGCTCGTTAATAATAAGTAAATCTCCGGGTTGTATAGACTTCTTAATATGAATTTTTTCCCGCTTTTCTGTAAAAACTTTACCTTCTGGGCTTTCTGGTTCTGATATTAATGCGATCTTTCTTATATGATCTTCTGAGTATCTGGATGTATTGAGTCTATCGAGAAGTTCATCAAGATAATAATTTCTAGTGCCTGCAAAATTACCTGTAACCGCTACTTCTATTTTCTTGCGCACATCTTCAGGGATATTTTCAATAAGATATTGCATAGGGATTATTTCAGTCATTGCATTTTCCGCATTATACGGGCTTGAGAAAATTACAAATTCTCCACGAAATTTCATATGTGCATCAGGATAGTTATCACGATGGATTAATAAGCCAGGAGGCGTTCGTCCGTTTCCAGCTCTTCGCACAAGCACCTCGGTATCTATATGGGCTACATTCTTCATTGCATAAAGTGCTTTACCTATGTGGTAACTATAAGTGTCTTCCGCGTTAACCCCTTTTAATCCCGCCCATTCCAAATTATTTTCAGGCAAACCATGTATGAGAATCGCATACTCAGATTTATCAGAAAGTAAATTGCTCAAATTCCTCAAAAATTGTTTAGGAAGCGTTTTCTTAAGTAACTCTTGAAGTTCTTTTTGTGCTTTTTCTGCAGCTTGCTTGTTTGGAATTCCACAAAGTTCCTGAAAATTTGCATCAAAAAAATTCTGCAAGGCTTTTTTGCCTTCAGGCAGCAAAGTAAATTCAGAAAGAATTTTTGGTGCTTTAGCGGTCATTATTTATTCCTTAAATTTTATAGAAATAAATATACAGGATAAATATTAAGAAACCGTTAAGCCCTAAGCATATGTAATATTAAATAATAATCATTGTCATGCCAGACGCCGGTTTTCCCTGCGAGCTTGCGAGCAACAGGAAAACCGAGCGATGTGGCATCCAGCTTTCTTTTGACTGGATGCCTGCTTTCGCAGGCATGACAAAATTCTATTGTCTAAGCGTAAGTCCAGAGGCCGCTGCCGTGCTGACAACTTTTTGCACGACTGCTTGAATTTCATCTTCGGTGAGCGTGCGATCAGGGGCTTGCAGGGTCACGGAAATGGCGACGGATTTTTTGCCTTCCTCTACGCCTTTACCGACATACACATCAAAAATATTCACGGATTGGATGAGTTGTTTTTCTGCATTTTCCACAAGCTTGATAATTTCCGAAGCCGCCATAGTGGCATCTGCAATAAATGCAAAGTCACGCTCCACTGCCTGGAAATTGGAAACCACGAGCGAGGATTTTGCTTTGGTTTTTTGTTTAGGCATCGGGATGTTATTTAAGAACGCTTCAAACCCGACGAGTTTATTTTTGATCTCAAACGACGAAGCAATCAGCGGATGAATTTCACCAAAGAACCCAAGTGTCACTTTGCCACCAAGCGATATGCGCCCTGAGCGTGTTGGGTGATACCATGCGGGAACATTGCGGTCGATGTGGAGTTTGGCAGGGTTAAGGCCGCATACTTCCAGCAGCGCAAATAAATCTGCCTTTGCATCAAACACATCCACCAATCGTTCATTCTTGAAATGATTGCGCGGGGTAGTTTCATGTGAACGGATTCCCGCTGCCATTAATTTCTGGCCTTCCGGTGTTACATTCTCAAATACATTGCCGATTTCAAAGAGTGAGAGTGAAGGAAATCCGCGTGCGCTGTTGCGCGCAACGGCTGAGATTAAATTGGGCAACAAGCTCGGACGCATCGTATCCAGGTCAGCGCTGATAGGGTTTAAAAGTTTCAATGCAGCATTATTGCCACCAAATTGTTTGGCCTGTGCTTCTGGAACAAATGCCCAACTGCAAATTTCAGTGATGCCATGCGTTGCCAGTGTCTTGCGAATAAGTGAAGTGCGTTGCTGCCCTGCCAGTGGCGCTTTTTCTTTTGCTTCGGGGAGCGCCAGCGATGGAATATTTTCATAGCCGGAGATACGGAGCACTTCTTCCACCAGATCAGCTTCGCCTTCAATATCAGCGCGCCATGATGGCACTGAAACTTTATTGCCATTGATCACAAAGCCGAGTGCGGTAAGTGTTTTATTTATTTCTTCTTCGGGTAATTTTACGCCACCGAGTAATTCAATTTTATTGTGATACAATTCCACGCTGCGCTGCCATTTCAGTTCGCTGCCTGCAATCACTAATTCGCTTGCTTGCCCACCGCAAAGCTCAACTATCAAAGCGATAGCAATTTCAATGCCGGGCTTTGTGAAAGCTGGGTCAATGCCGCGTTCAAAGCGGTAACGCGCGTCGCTATCTATGGCAAGTGTTCGCCCGGTTGCGGCAATATGAGCGGGATCAAAAAGTGCGGCTTCTAAAAAAACATCGGTAGTGGTTTCCGAGCATCCGGTGGAAATTCCACCGATGACGCCGCCTAAACCGATGACGCCACTATCATCGCATACGGCAATCATTTTTTCAGAAAGTGTGTATTCTTTATCATTAAGTGCGACAATTTTTTCACCGTTTTTTGCGTAGCGCACATGAATATTGCCGGAGAGTTTTGCGGCGTCAAACACATGCAGTGGACGGCCATAGGTAAACGTCATGTAATTGGTGATATCTACTAAAACTGAAATCGGGCGTAGGCCGATAGCCTTCAAGCGATTCTGCAACCATTCCGGGCTTGCACCGTTTTTAACACCTTTAATTTCACAGCCGATAAATAATGGACAGGCAGGAATTTGACTCGTAATTCCAATGGCAGATTTAAAACCATGTGCAATTTTTGGTGCTTCAAGTTTTTTTAACGTGCCAAGTCCTGCTGCAGCCAAGTCCCGCGCAATGCCGTACACGCCCAAGCAATCAGCGCGGTTAGGGGTGATGGCTATGTCGATGGTTTGGTCGTCAAGTCCAAGCACGTCAATAATCGGCTCACCGGGGATGGCATATAAAGGCAGCTCAATAATGCCGCCACCATCTTCACCGATGCCGAGCTCATGTGCCGAGCATAACATACCGTTGCTTTCCACATTTCGTATGGCGGATTTTTTTATCACCATGCCATTGGCTGGAATTTTTACACCTTCTTTGGCAAGCACTACTTTAATTCCTGCGCGCGCGTTAGGCGCACCGCAAACTACTTGGCGCACGCCAGTTCCGTCATTGACTTTGCACACACGGAGTTTGTCGGCATTAGGGTGGGGTGCGGCTTCAATAATTTCCGCAACGACGAAAGATTTTAGATCGCTTGTGTGATCGACGACGCTTTCCACTTCAAGACCGATGGAGGTAAGTGTGTCAGTCACCAGCGATAAGGTTGCACTGGTATCTAAAAAATCTTTAAGCCAGGAGAAAGTGAATTTCATGATTCATTACCCAGTGCGGAGAATCCATAATGCTCTAGCCAGCGAATATCGGATTCAAAGAAGGTGCGCAAATCCGGTATGCCGTATTTAAGCATGGCGAGGCGTTCAACACCCATGCCAAAGGCAAAACCCTGCCACTCATTGGGGTCAAGATTGCAATTCTTGAGTACATTCGGGTGCACCATGCCGCAACCCATCACTTCGAGCCAGTCTTTGCCTGCACCGATTTTAAGCTCGCCCTTGTCGCGTGAGCAACCAATATCAACTTCCGCCGAAGGTTCGGTAAACGGAAAGAAACTTGGGCGGAAACGCACGGGTACATTCTCGAGTTCAAAAAACTCGCGCAGGAATGATTCGATGCAGCCTTTTAAATGCCCCATATTGATGTTTTTATCGATGAGGAAACCTTCTACCTGATGAAACATTGGCGTGTGGGTTAAATCCGAATCGCAGCGAAAGGTTTTTCCGGGCGCAATAAAACGAAACGGGGGTTTGCCATTTTGCATCGTACGAATTTGCACAGGAGAAGTATGGGTGCGAAGCAGTATTGTAGGGGGAACGCTTCCCCCAGTTTCACTCCGTGAAACTCCCCCCGCGGGGTCATCGCCAAGCGCTCCTCCACGTACCCTCGCATCACCATCACTTAAAAAAAACGTATCATGCATCTGGCGGGCAGGGTGGTTCTCCGGAAAATTCAGCGCAGTGAAATTATGGTAGTCATCTTCAATTTCTGGACCCTCTGCTACCGCAAAACCAAGGCGCGCAAAGATAGCAGTAATTTCTTCCAGTGTTTTTGAAATAGGATGGATATTGCCTTTTGCCGTAAGCCTCGGTGGCAGCGTAACATCTACCCATTCTTTTTGCAGACGCGCATTGATTTCGGCAAGTTTCAGTGATTCCCTTTTTTCAATTATTGCATTTTCAATGGATTCTTGGGTCTTATTAAACTCTTGTCCTGATAACTTACGTTCTTCAATAGATTCTATACTAGCAAGATTTTTTAAGAGACTGCTTTTAAGAGGAGATTTTTTTCCTAAGAATTCAATTCTTATCTTTTCCAATTCTTCCAAAGAAGTACACTCGGAAATACGACCTAGAGCGTCAACTCTATATCCAATTAAATCGAGAAGGCGAACAGTATCTGACATTTGAGAATCATTTATAATTCGTCATCCTGCGCGAAGGCGCAGGATCCATATAACCAGTAGCACAATGGATCCTGCGGTCAAGCCGCAGGATGACAGATGAGGGTATTAAGCGGCTTTTTTAGCGAGACCGGCTTTTGCCTGTTCCACGATTGCTTTAAATGCTTCTGGCTGGTGCACGGCGATATCAGCCAACACTTTGCGGTCAAGTTCGCAACCTGAATTCTGCAAGCCGTTGATGAACTGCGAGTAGACCATACCGTGTTCGCGAACTGCAGCGTTGATACGCTGAATCCACAAAGCGCGGAAGGTACGCTTTTTCACGCGACGATCGCGGTAAGCATATTGTAAGCCTTTTTCTACTTTCTCGATAGCGATACGAAAGCAGGTATGCGAACGGTCACGATAACCCTTCGCCATTTTCAGAATTTTTTTGTGACGTGCGTGTGTGGTTACACCGCGTTTTACATGTGCCATGTTTTTTCTCCCTATTAACCGTTTGGCAGGAACATTTTGATCACTACTTTTGCATCTGCATCGCAGAGTATAGTAGTGCCGCGCGCGTTACGAATAAAACGCTGTGTGCGTTTCACCATTCCGTGGCGTTTTCCAGCCTGGCCAGCTTTCACTTTGCCAGATGCGGTAAGAGAGAAGCGCTTTTTGGCGCCGCTTTTTGTCTTGATCTTTGGCATTTTGATATCCTCAAGTTTAAGAGTTCATATAATAAGCCGCCAAGGTATGCCAATACCCGACCACTTTAAAAGGATGCGTCTTATATCCGCCTTCTGGCCAGAATTCAAGGGGAAAATAAGCTATTAGTGATTGCAGCAGTACAATGTAATAAATTGCCTGTTCCCTATTGCGCAATGGCCGATTGAGGCCTATATTAATGGCAATCCTGATGTATAGTCAGCTATTTAACCAAGGAGTTACCTTATGAATTACAACGATAATAACCCGATGTCATATTCGACCCGTGAAAGCGCGGTGTCGTATGATGCGGGGCTGCGTTCTTATATGCTAAGTGTCTATAATTACATGGGAAGTGCGCTTGCGCTCACTGGCATTATGGCATATCTGGCGGCACATTATGCACCACTCACCGCCGCTATTTATAATATGAATCCTGAGCACCCAGGGCTTACTGGGCTTGGTTATATTATAGCTTTTGCGCCACTTGTTTTTGTATTGATCATGAGTTTCGGTCTTAATTCACTCAGTTTTGTGGCTTTGCAGGGAATGTTCTGGGCATTTGCAGCCGTGATGGGGCTTTCGCTTTCCTCACTCTTCTTTGCTTATACTGGTGCCAGCATCGTGCGGGTGTTTTTTATCACCTCAATTCTGTTTGGCTCCATGAGCATGTGGGGTTACGCCACCAAAAAAGACTTAACCAGCATGGGGCATTTTATGATGATGGGCTTGTTTGGCATCATCATAGCTAGTGTGATTAACCTGTTTTTACAAAGCAATGGATTGCAATTTATTGTCTCCATTCTCGGTGTGGTGATTTTTACTGGCCTTACCGCTTATGACACTCAGAAAATCAAAGCGTTTTATTATCAGACTTCAGGTGATGCAGTTGCTGCTGGCAAATCTGCGATAATGGGCGCGCTTACCCTTTATCTTGATTTTATCAACCTGTTTATCATGTTGCTGCGTTTCTTTGGTGATCGCCGTAATTAATATAATCGCTCCCGCAAATGCCTGCTGACATTTGCGATGAGCCTAACAATTCTTGACTGAAGGGCGCGGCCTACTGACCGCGCTCTTTCTTTAAATACGTACTTTATGAACACTGCTGACGAAATAGAACATAGCCGCGCACCGCTTATCAACCATCTGGTGGAATTCAGAGGAAGGTTGATGAAGGCGTGCTACGCGTTGGTGATAGGCTTTGCCATCAGCTATTATTTTTCGGAAAATATTTACGAATTTCTCGTGCAGCCACTTGCCAATTCCTACCCCAATCCCGAATCACGCCACCTGATTTATACTGGCCTTACTGAAGTGTTCATGACCTATGTGCATCTCTCGCTCTTTGCCGGGTTTTTTATTGCTTTTCCGGTGATTGCCTATCAGCTTTATATGTTCATGGCGCCGGGTATGTATAAAACCGAGCGCAAGGTTTTGGTGCCTTATCTCATAGCGTCACCGTTGTTGTTTTTCGCAGGCGCAGCGCTTGCCTATTATTATATATTCCCGATGGCGTGGAAGTTTTTTCTAAGTTTTGAATCTGCAGGAATTGCAGGCGGCAAGGGGCTGCCGATTGAGCTTGAGGCGCGCGTCAGTGAATATCTTTCACTCGTCATGCAGGTGATAATCGCTTTTGGGCTCGCATTTCAACTGCCGGTAATTTTAACGCTGCTTGCGCGTATGGGAGTCGTTTCTTCCGCAGCACTTGTGAAGGGACGCAAATACGCTGTACTTGCCATCGTCGTGGTAGCGGCGTTTCTGACACCTCCCGATGTATTAAGCCAGATTGGGCTTTCGATTCCGCTTTATCTGCTTTACGAAATAGGCATTCTATGTTGTAGAAGAATAGAAAAGAATAAAACGAGCAACTAACTTTATGCATGATATTAAATTTATCCGTGAAAATCCTGCCGCGTTTGATGCAGGAATGAAAAAGCGCGGTCTTCCTCCGCAATCGCCTGCGATATTAAAACTCGACGAAGAAAAACGTAAACTCCAAACGGAATTGCAAGAACTGCAAAGCAAGCGCAATGGCTTTGCCAAAGCCATAGGCCAGGCAAAAGCCAAAGGTGAAGATGCAAGCGCAATCATGGCGGAATCCAAAGCGGTGAACGACCGCATTGCAGCACTTGAAACTTCGGTGAATGAAGAAGGTGAACTTACCAAGCTGCTCTCAACGCTTCCCAATATTCCGGCGGACGACGTGCCGGTGGGCAAAGATGAAAAAGATAATATAGTGCTGCGCGAGCATGGCAAAAAACCCGAATTTACATTCAAGCCCAAAGAACATTTTGAATTGGGTGAGAAACTTGGGCTCATGGATTTTGAGCGCGCGGCGAAAATGTCTGGCTCGCGCTTTGTAATTTTAAAAGGCCAACTTGCAAGATTAGAGCGGGCGCTTGCCAATTTCATGCTTGATATTCATACCAAGGAATATGGATTTACTGAAATCCTGCCACCGTTATTGGTAAAAAGTAATGCGCTGTATGGAACGGGACAACTGCCAAAATTTGAAGTGGATTTGTTCAAGACCACTACTGACCATTATCTGATCCCCACTTCAGAAGTCGCATTATGCAATATCGTTGCTGATGAGATTCTAAATGAGGCGGATTTACCCTTGCGCTTCACTGCTTACACACCATGTTTTCGCTCTGAAGCAGGCTCTGCTGGCAAGGATACACGCGGCATGATTCGCCAGCACCAATTTACTAAAGTAGAATTGGTAAGCATTACTCACCCCGATAAGTCTGCTGAAGAACATGAGCGTATAACCAATTGTGCGGAAGAGATTTTAAAACGTCTGGGTCTGCATTACCGGGTGCTGATGTTATGTACAGGAGATACGGGTTTTGGTATGAAAAAAACCTACGATCTAGAAGTATGGCTGCCGGGGCAAAATGCTTACCGTGAAATTTCAAGCTGTTCAATTGCTGGAGATTTTCAAGCGCGCCGCATGAAAACCCGCTATAAGGGTAAAGATAGTAAAAACACCCAATTTGTGCATACGCTCAATGGCTCCGGCATCGCCATTGGCCGCACAATTGTTGCAATACTCGAAAATTACCAGCAGGAAGATGGCAGCATCACTATTCCTGAAGCCCTGCGCCCGTATATGGATGGGTTAGCTAAGATGGGGTGAGGTTATTCAATCCCAGTTTTTTTACTTTTTGCCTGTGCGAGCGAATCTACTACTCTTGCAATAAGTGAATTCTTTTCTGATAATGTATTTTCTCTGCTTCTCATTAAATTCTCTCTGAGAGTTTGAACTCCACCCCATTTATCTTCCGGTATTCTGGTTTTTAGTTCTGCAACCAAATTGTCGATTTTCTCTTTAAGAGTTGTTGCTATTGCGATTTCTTCACTTGTAAGCCTTTTTACTCTGCCGGTATTTTTTGTTACCAGCGGAATATAATCAGATACAGTCAAGGTATCTTTTGAATATGCGCCGTTCAGAATGTCTCTTCGTGTCAGTGCATTATATAAATTTACATCATCTTTTTCGTAAAATTTCTTTAAAGCTTCAAAAATAAGATTTGCAGACTCGAAATTCATTGCTTTGACAGATACTGTTAATGGCGAATAATCTTCGACACTGTATGCATCGGGCGCAGCGCCAAGTTCCAAGAATTTTTTCACAAGTTTATAAGATACTTCCGAAATAGCGTGTTTTGCAGCATGAAAAAGACCTGTGTGACCATAAGATTCACGGGGTCCGCACTCATCAATGCTATCGGGGTGTTTCTTCAGAAAATATTTTATTCCAAAATCATCATCTTTCTTAATGGCGTCAAAGAAATCCAGTACCTCAGATTGTAATTCTGTAGTATTCTGTCTTTTTGTAACCGCTTTTCCCCCTACGCGGGTAAATATTTTTTTGGCCATAGCATTTTCCTCTGTGTTTGTACTTAATTATATAGAAAGGGGGTTAATAAATCATTAAGTTTAAAACCCAATTGAATTGAAAGTAATAAGCCTATATAGCTCTATGCATAATAATCAGGGAATGATAAATAGGAAGTCAAGCCATTGAAAAGTTTCTCGAAATACCGTATTTTAGTTACTAATGACGATGGCATAAACGCCCCGGGCTTAAAAATTTTAGAGCAGATTGCCCGTACCATTTCTAAGGATGTCTGGGTGGTAGCGCCGGAAGTCGAGCAAAGCGGTGCCGGTCATTCGCTTACTATTAATTCGCCGCTTCGGTTTCGCAAAATCTCTGCGCGTAAATTTGCAGTCACTGGCACACCAACTGATTGTGTGCTTGCCGCAGTGCGTGCGATTATTCCGGGCAAAATTGATCTCGTGCTCTCCGGCATCAATCGTGGTGGAAACGTTGCCGAAGACATCACCCATTCCGGCACGATTGCCGGCGCGCTTGAGGGCACGTTATGCGATATTCCCTCGATTGCGTTTTCGCAGGCGCTCGATTTCAGCAATAAAAAACCGATGGTGCATTGGAAAACCGCCGAGCTGCACGCACCGCAAATTATTGCAACGCTCATTGCGAGCAAGTGGGAACGCGACACGATGTTCAATGTGAATTTCCCCGACTGCGTCGCCGAGAAAGTCAAAGGCATCAAAATGGTGGCGCATGGCAAGCGCGATATCCCCAAGCAACTGACCAAATATATCGACCCCAAGGGCAGGCCGTATTACTGGATGAACTGGGCGGATGAAGGAGTTGACGCGCGTCGCCCGGATTGCGATATTAAATGGATGAAAGAAGGCTATATTACCGTCACGCCCATTAAGCTGGATTTAACCAATTACGATGTTTTAAAGAATTTAAAAAAGAAAGTGGAAGCAAGTTTTTAATGAATCTTTCCGCCGAAAATTTACCCGATCGCATCCGTCTGCTCATGAAATTGCGCACGAGCGGCATCAGCGACACGCGCGTGCTTTCGGCAATGGAATCGATTCCGCGTGAAATATTTGTGCCCGACTCTTTTCGCGACAAAGCCTACGACGATACCGCACTTCCCATCGATTCCGGCCAGACCATCAGCCAGCCGAGCGTGGTCGCGTGGATGACCTGGGCGCTGCAGGTAACTGACCGTATGCGTGTACTGGAAGTGGGCACAGGGTCTGGTTATCAGGCGGCGATTCTCGCAAAACTTTGCCGTATGGTGTATACGGTTGAACGTCATAAGGATTTACTCAAAGTCGCCGAAGAACGCTTCAAACAGTTGAAGCTCAGCAACATCATGACGCTTGCCGGAGATGGCTCAAAGGGCTGGAAAGTGGCAGCGCCTTTTGACCGCATCATAGTCACTGCGGCGGCACACTCCGTGCCTGCAGCGCTGCTGGATCAGTTAGCGGAAGGTGGGATTATGGTGATTCCGGTAGGCAGCGATACCGAACAACTATTGCTGCGCATTGAAAAAACTCCCAACGGTATTGAGCAGCAGCATTTAATGTCGGTGCGTTTTGTGCCGCTTATTGAAGGTGGCAAAATGACCCACACTCGGCACAACACTACTTCAGCTGCTTAAGGTAATCCATCACATTGGCATCCTGCCATTCAATAGCTCCGCCGAATTTGCGCCGCATATTCTGATTGGCATCAAGCACTATGCTTTCGGGGTAGACGGCGGTCTGGAAAATATCAATCGCGATATGTTTGTTATCATCCAACGCGTAAAGCACATTAGCTAAATTCTTTGTGCCGGATTTTTGTTCTGCGTTTTCCACAAATTTTTTGGCGGGCGCTAATTCATCATCGCCGGAAATGGTCAGAAAAATAACATTATCCCCGAGCGCTTTTGCCGCTGCAAGAAGTTCGGGAAATTCCTTGCGGCAGGGTGCGCACCAGGTTGCCCAGAAATGGATGACGACAATATGGCCTTTAAGTTCTGCGATGTTATGGGTTTTGCCGTCAAAATCGCGCCACGTAAAATCCGGGGTTTTTTCAGCGGTATCTGCTGACTTTATCACATCGTTTCTGTGCAAGTAAGCATCCAGCCCGTAAATGGCGGAAAGATTCAGCATAATCAAAATGGCAAGTACGAATAATTTACGAAACATGGGCTTCTTTCATTTATTTTGTAGTGTTTTTTACTGCTTTTTCTTTAGGGATATTTTTCATATTGGTACCATCCCATAACATATAATGCTCATTAAACCCTGGTATATCGGGTCTAAAATTTTCTGGATCTGGATCACCTGGATTCAGAATTAGCAGGCGACTATCTTTACGAAATACTAAACTAGTTACAGTAGCACCGAGAGCATATAATTTTCCAGTTCTTGGGTTGTATAATACGGAGATTTGACATCCTGAGCCACATCCCCATGTAATAATTGTATATATTCCAGAAAAATTAGATCCTTTAGATATTTGATTTCTTATAGCCGTTCTCCAATGCCAATATTTATTAAAAATTGGGGCAACGGGTTTTCCGGAAAATGATTCCTCAGCAGGAAATTTATCAAACTGATATTTTGCAAGGTCACCGGGTTCTCCGGTCTCATTATTATCATCGGCGAATACTAATGAACTATTGAGAAAAAATAATAATGTTATAAATGATAATTTTTTATAAAAATTCGTCATATTTATTTTCCTTTATTGATATAATTTACGGTGCAGAAAAGAAAATCCAGTAATTCCTACGACAAACAAAACTTCTGCCACGCAGAAAACACCGAGGCTTGTGGCAGCGGTGTCGGTGAAGCCGTAACTATGAAGCCCTACACTTAAGAGATTCACCCCGACCCAGGCGAGTGCGACGACGATATTGATGAGCGCCATGCAGGCTGCAAAGCCAAGCTCACTGAGCTGCCCAGCAACGCGCGCATGCAGTAGCCAGATGAGCCAGAGTACAATCCAGAGCGCGCCGTTTTCCTTCGGGTCCCAGCCCCAGAAACGCCCCCAGGATTGATCTGCCCATATGCCGCCGAGCATGGTGCCAACGGCAGTAAAGAGAAGTGCCACCAGCGCCACGCTATGCAAGCGGCTTTGCAGGGTTGCGAGCGATTCCGGTGTAGATTTTCCAACCGCGCGTTTGAACAAACAAAGATGCGCAATAGTGCCAGCAACGAGCGCTGAGGCATAGCCGGTGGTGATGCAAACCACATGGGTTGCAAGCCAGAAATTAGTGTTGAGCACCGCAACCAACACTTCTAACGTGTCGCCATCGGCAGCAAAAATATTGGCGGAAATAATCAGCAAACAGGAAATTGCAGAGCTTATGATTAAGCCATCGGGGTTTTTGCGTTTACGCTCTAACCACAGGCCAAAGACTGCTGCCATGAAGCTCACAAATATCATAGACTCGTAAAGTGTGCTGACTGGCGGGCGCATTAAAATAGTCATGCGCGAAAGAATTGCCAGCGCGTGAACCCCTGCGCTCACACCTATGATTGCATAAGCTGCGATGCCCCATTTACGGTTACTACGCATAAGCGCGATAATGGCTGCTGCAAAGCCAAGCGCGTAACCTATCAGGCTTTTGTTGAGGAGATCGAGAAAGTTATAAAGCACTTCAAGCGTGATGGCGAGTGGCCGCACGTTTTGTGCAGCTAATCCCGATGCAAGCAATGCACCCGATTCATTTTTCCACTCTACTGCGTTGTCACTATTATAGGCGGCATATAATTTCTGCCAGTGGCGAAACAGCTCCGCGCTTGCGGGCGAGCCCGCACCCTTTTCAATCACTGCCCAGGGTGCTAGCCATTCGTCTGTACCATGCCAGCTGGGCGGAATGACGCGAAGCAGGCTGTTATTCTTATCAATCGTCTCAATCAGATTCATGTGGTAGGAAATTTTAGCGTTGCGCTGCTCAATCGCTGAATATTCAGCGATATGATCGCCTTTCTTTTTCACTGTCGCCAGCAGTGCCACATTAATTTTCTCGCGGATTTTTAAAAGATCGAGATAATTTACGTCTGCATTTTCCGGCAGTCCCAGTTGCTTGTGAATATCCGCATCCATATCGGCAAAAGGCATAAGCAGGGAGAAACTTCCGAGGATTTCAGCAAAATCATTCGCGTTGACATAAAGCCGGATTATTTCCTGCTCGTTAGCAGTGAGGCTTTTGCGATCTTTATCCATCAGGGTTTTTATGAACTGCTCGCGGCCCGCAAATACAGTGGAGATTTCAGCAAAAGAAAACACTGGCGTTTCATGCTCAGGAAGCGAAAGAATATTTACAACCTCCGGCACGCGCACCTTAAATATTTTTTGCTCTGCGGCCCCCGATGGGTTAAACATGACGCTTGCAAGCCACTCTATGGCTGGCTCACCGGGGAGTGACACATCGCCATAAATTTTCTTGAGTTCAACCCGCGCAAAACTATCGAGTGGTTTAATGCGTCCCTCCTGCAATACCGGAATATGCGCAAAGCTGTTATAATCCAAAACATCCTTTGTCATACCAGCGAAAGCTGATATCCAGAGAAATAAGAAAAAGAGAAGGCTGGATGCCAGCATGCGCTGGCATGACAATATAAAATATTTTGGGAAAAATCTCATGCGTTGCGCTTTCTCACCAGCGTGATGATAATATGGATGATGAGCCCGAGGCACAGCGCGGTGATGGCGAGATACGGAAATATATCACCGGCGTTTTTGACGACTGCCAACACGGTAAATAATTGATCGTCATTTTCGATAAATGATGATTGATAGATCGTAAACCCGCGATAACGTAGCGGTTGATTCATTTCTATAACCATGTTCCATTTCAGCGCGCTGTCTTTTACTTCCACTTCGGAGCGGTAGCTGCGGGCGATATTGGTTCCCGGATATTCAGACTTTTCAAAATGAGTAAGATGCAAATCAAAAGGCAGTGTGCGCGTAGCAGGCCGCATTACAATTTGATACGTATCTTTGCCGATTTTAAATTCGGGCTGTTCTTTTAATGCCTGATAGGTGATATAGGCGCCATCTGTATCTTTATTCACACCTTTTACTTCAAACACTGCTCCGGAGTGATTTTCCGCATCTTCTTTTTCAAGCGGCGCAGAAGCAATATCAATTTGGGAAGCCGCGCCATGCAAATCTGAAGATGTTGCAGGCGGAATAACATTGCATTGGTAACAAAACTTTTCAATCACGATGGTAAAGGGCAATGAGGAATCATTTATACTATAGTCTTTTTGTAAATCCTGATGCGGAATCGCTTTTACGGTTTCACCGTTTTTAATAATTGCCAGTTCGCGCTGATGGTAATCCGATACTAAATGACTAGTTTCATCTGCACCAAGCACAATATAACCTTCCTCGCGGGAAACGGCAGTTACCAAGCCTCCGATGAGCAATATCAATGTGCTAAGGTGCGTAATGATAATGCCGGCATCTTGTTTTTTGAGCGGGGATTTAAAAAGTAATTTTGCAATTAAACACAGTGCAATCAAAGTAAGTGCAGTGTAAGCACCAGGCAAAGGAATGAGTCCAACCCACAATATAAAAGATCCAAAAAATAATTTCTGCGACTGGTAAAGACCAATGTAACGCTGTGCCACCGTGCCGAGCACTAGCAATGTCATCAACCAGGGCAGGGCATAGAAGAGGATTTTTGGATTAGAGAGAAAATTAATAATAGGTTTCATGCATGACTCAATTTTTTGCATCATACTTGCAAGTACAATTAACGCAACCAACGAGCTTTGGGAAAAATATAGTGCTTTATAGCAAGCGGTATCGTTACACCGGATATCATTAGAATAGGCGCAAACCACAGGAAATTAAGCCCGTCCCACGGTGCAATTTTTAGCAGTAACGCTTTTACGAACCCGATGCAGATAGTGTTAAACAGATAAATCGCGAGTGTATTCTGCCCGAGAAAAAGCAATGATTTTTGTAACCTTCCCATTTTTGCACGCGAGATCAAACCCAACAAAACCGGGATGGAAGCAAGTCCGGTAATGAGTTTTGGTATAAGAGGTGAGAGTAAAGATGCGATGAGTGCAACAATGAAAACAATAACTAACTGCCAGAAGAATTTATAAATGATTGCAGTAAATTTTTCATAATGATCGCAAGCAAGTGCACCTGCTGCGGCAAACACAAAGAATTTAAAAATGTCAGATAGGCTAAAATAATCAGTATTTATCGGCAAAAAATAAAAAATAATTCCGAGTAAAAATAATACCGAAGTATTTCCATTCACAAGCCGATGCAACAGTGGAAACAACAAATATACTCCCATGAGTGCATATAAATACCACAGGAAAGTAGCAACGCTCAATTTTGGTGCTATAAATATGGCGAGTAAATTTACTGCAAATCCGCCTACCATGGGCTTGTCGATATACAAAATATTTTCAGCTAACATTTTAGAAAATAAGACAAAAATTCCGACAATAAGATATGCTGGTATCAACCGCATAGCCTTCTTTTTGATGATTTCCGCATAGTCATGAAAATTTTCTACTGGCTTATAATTATAGTAAAAAACAAACCCGCTGATAAACATGAAAAACGGCATGTGAAACTTGTAAAGCGCCGCTTTGAGCCAGAAATACCATTCATTGCCCTGCGGCACATCCTTCGCGACGATGTGGCCTAATACGACGAGCAAGATCACCAGACCTTTTGCCAAATCTAAAACCGGTAAGCGTTTTTTATTTGTATTTTTATCCGAGTCCAACATAAAACCCTTGTTATTGCTGGCATTTTCTAAGCCGATATACGCCACTCATTGTTTGAATTGTTTTTTCAGTTCTTTACAAGAAGAAAATAGTCAAATTTCGCTTGACTGGAGTAGGGTGCATGGTTATGTTGCTCGCCTCTTGACTTAGGACATATTTGTATTTTGCGGCCAAAATATCACGCAAAATCAAAGAAATATTGGCCTCAAGTGCAGGCAAAAATGAACGAAGATTTTTTAAGGATGACCGCATGCCGACGATCAATCAATTAGTGCGTAAGCCGCGCACAAAGCCGACTCGCCGCAATAAAGTGCCAGCTATGGAAGCTTGCCCTCAGAAGCGTGGTGTATGTACTCGCGTGTACACAACCACTCCAAAAAAGCCGAACTCGGCTTTGCGTAAAGTGGCTCGTGTTCGCCTGACCAATGGCTTTGAAGTCACCAGCTACATTCCCGGCGAAGGTCATAACCTTCAGGAGCATTCTGTAGTAATGATACGCGGCGGCCGCGTAAAGGATTTGCCAGGTGTTCGCTATCATATCATCCGTGGTACGCTCGATACACAGGGCGTGAAGAATCGTAAACAATCGCGCTCGCTCTACGGCGCTAAACGTCCTAAATAATAGGCCAAAAGGGGTTATAATATATGTCACGTCGTCGCGCAGCCATTAAACGAGTTGTTCTTCCTGATGCTAAATACGGCAATGTCGTATTTACCAAATTCATCAATTCGTTGATGTATAACGGCAAAAAATCTGCCGCAGAAACTATTGTATATGGCGCTCTTGATTCCATCAATAAGCGTACCAGCCAGGATCCGCTGCCAATTTTTACCTCAGCACTTGAAAATGTAATGCCTTCTGTAGAAGTGCGTTCACGTCGCGTTGGTGGTGCAACATACCAGGTTCCAACCGAAGTGCGTCAGGAACGTCGTCAGGCGCTTGCTATTCGTTGGCTCATCACTGCAGCGCGCGCTCGCAAAGATAAAACCATGAAAGACCGTTTGGCCAATGAATTGGTTGATGCCGCAAATAACCGCGGTGGCGCTATCAAAAAACGTGAAGACACCCACCGTATGGCAGAAGCAAACAAAGCCTTCTCGCATTATCGTTGGTAGGTTGGCGTTGGTAGAATTGATATATAATAATAAGAATAGAATTTCAGGAAATTAAAGAAAATGGCTCGTAAAACACCGCTTAAAGACTATCGCAACATTGGTATCTGCGCTCACATTGACGCAGGTAAAACCACGACTACGGAACGTATTCTTTATTATACCGGAAAATCACACAAAATCGGTGAAGTGCACGAAGGCGCTGCCACCATGGATTGGATGGAGCAGGAGCAGGAGCGTGGTATTACCATTACCTCTGCGGCTACCACCTGCTATTGGGGCGATTACCGCATCAACATTATTGATACTCCCGGCCACGTGGATTTCACTATCGAAGTAGAGCGCTCTATGCGCGTACTTGACGGCGCTGTTGCTGTGTTTGACTCGGTTGCTGGTGTCGAACCGCAGTCTGAAACTGTATGGCGTCAGGCTGATAAATATCACGTTCCGCGCATTTGCTTTGTCAATAAAATGGATCGCACTGGCGCGAACTTCCAGCGCTGCGTTGACATGATGATTGACCGTTTGGGCACTGTGCCGCTCGTATTGCAGCTGCCAATCGGTTCTGAAGACAAATATATCGGCCTTGTGGATCTTATAAAGATGAAGGCGCTCGTCTGGCACGATGATTCTTTAGGTGCAAATTTTGACGAAGTTGAAATTCCTGCTGAAATGCTTGAAGAATCAAAAAAAGCGCGCGAAAAAATGTTGGAAATCGCTGTGGAAATGGACGACAACGTCATGGAAGCTTACCTCGCTGGCACCGAGCCAACGATTGAGCAGCTCAAGGCGTGCATCCGCAAAGGTACTGTAGCATTCAAATTTGTTCCGGTTTTAAACGGTGCTGCTTTCAAAAACAAAGGCGTGCAGCCAATGCTTGACGCAGTGGTTGATTTCTTGCCAAGCCCGCTTGACGTTCCTGCTATCAAAGGCATCGATGTGAAGACGGAAGGCGAAGTAGAACGCAAAGCCGAAGATGGCGAAAAATTCTCAGCGCTTGCATTCAAAATCATGACCGATCCTTTCGTTGGATCACTCACGTTTGCACGTATCTATTCAGGCAAGCTTGAATCTGGTTCTTATGTACAGAACACCATCAAAGACAAACGCGAACGCGTAGGCCGTATGTTGCTTATGCATGCGAACTCACGCGAAGATATTAAAGAAGCGTTTGCAGGTGATATTATTGCGCTTGCTGGTCTTAAAGATACCACCACCGGAGATACTTTGAGCGATCCCGATTTTCAGGTAATCCTGGAACGTATGGAATTTCCAGAGCCAGTTATTGAGCTTGCGATTGAGCCAAAAACCAAGGCTGACCAAGAAAAAATGGGTATGGCATTATCACGCCTTGCTTCAGAAGATCCTTCACTTCGCGTTTCAACCGATGAAGAAACCGGTCAGACCATCTTAAAGGGTATGGGCGAATTGCATCTTGAAATTATCGTAGACCGCATGAAGCGTGAATTCAAAGTGGAAGCCAATGTAGGTGCACCGCAGGTTGCTTACCGCGAAACCATTACCAAGAAAGCCGTTATTGATTATACCCACAAGAAGCAATCGGGTGGTTCTGGTCAGTTTGCGCGCATTACGCTTGAGCTTGAGCCATTACAGCCAGGCAGCGGATTCGAATTCGTCAGCAAAATCGTAGGCGGTTCGGTTCCAAAAGAATTTATCCCAGGCGTTGAAAAAGGCTTGAAGGCCTGCCTTGATAACGGTGTTGTAGCGGGTTATCCGACTATCGATTTCCGTGCGACACTCACCGATGGCGCTTACCATGATGTGGATTCAAGTGTACTCGCGTTCGAAATTGCTGCCCGTGCTGCCTTCCGCGAAGGTATGCCGAAGGGTGACCCAAAACTGCTTGAGCCCATTATGAAGGTTGAAGTTGTAACCCCGGAAGACTATACTGGCTCGGTCATTGGCGACTTGACTGGTCGTCGTGGTCAGATTCAGGGGCAGGATATGCGCGGTAACGCTATTGTAGTTGATGCAATGGTTCCGCTTGCCAAAATGTTTGGTTATGTTAATACGCTTCGTTCCATGACACAGGGACGTGCGCAATATACCATGCAGTTCGACCATTATGAACAGGTACCAAGTAATATGGTCGATGAGATTAAGAAAAAAGTTGCTTAACATAATTTGATAACCAAGGAGAGCTTTCAATGGCTAAAGAAAAATTTGAACGTAATAAACCACATTGCAACATCGGAACGATTGGGCACGTGGATCATGGTAAAACATCGCTGACTGCTGCGATCACGAAAACGATGGCATCGCAGAATGCGAAAAACCAATATACCGCATATGACAAAATCGATGCGGCGCCAGAAGAAAAAGCTCGTGGTATCACTATCAATACTGCGCACGTTGAGTATGAAACAGAAAAACGTCACTATGCACACGTTGACTGCCCAGGACACGCTGACTATGTAAAAAACATGATCACTGGTGCTGCGCAGATGGACGGAGCTATTCTCGTAGTGTCTGCTGCTGACGGTCCAATGCCACAGACTCGTGAGCACATTCTGCTTGCCCGTCAGGTAGGTGTTCCTGCGATTGTAGTGTTCCTCAACAAATGCGACATGGTTGATGATCCTGAATTGCTTGACCTCGTTGAAATGGAAGTACGTGAGCTTTTGAACAAATATAAGTTCCCAGGCGACACCATTCCAATTATCCGTGGTTCAGCTCTTTGCGCTTTGGAAGACAAAAATCCAGCGCTTGGCAAAGATGCTATCATGAAATTGATGGAAGCAGTGGATGCAACGATTCCGCAGCCAGAGCGTCCCATTGACAAACCATTCTTGATGCCAATCGAAGACGTGTTCTCTATCGAAGGTCGTGGTACTGTAGTTACCGGCCGTGTAGAACGCGGAATCGTAAAAGTCGGCGAAGAAATCGAAATCGTTGGTTTGAAGCCAACCACCAAAACAACCTGCACTGGCGTGGAAATGTTCCGCAAATTGCTGGATGAAGGTCGCGCAGGTGACAATATCGGTGCATTGCTTCGTGGTGTTAAGCGTGAAGAAGTTGAGCGTGGTCAGGTGCTTGCTAAACCAGGTTCCATCACTCCGCACACCAAATTCAACGCAGAAGCTTACGTACTCACCAAAGAAGAAGGTGGCCGTCATACACCATTCTTTGCAAATTACCGTCCACAGTTCTACTTCCGTACGACTGACGTGACCGGTATCGTGAAACTGCCAGACGGTGTTGAAATGTGCATGCCAGGAGATAACATCTCTATGGAAATCACATTGATTTCACCTATCGCTATGGATGAAGGCCTTCGTTTTGCTATTCGTGAAGGTGGCCGTACAGTAGGCGCAGGTGTCGTTGCTAAAATTGTAGAGTAAGAGTTTTAAGAAATGCTAAGCCCGGGATTCTGAATAATCAGAGTTCCGGGCTTAAAACTCTAAAGACTAAAAATGTAGGAAGAAGTTATGAACAGTCAGAAAATACGGATTCGCTTGAAAGCTTATGATCACATGATGCTTGATCATTCGACCAGCGAAATAGTAAATACCGCCAAACGTACTGGTGCGCAGGTTCGTGGCCCCGTGCCATTGCCACGTCGCATTGAACGTTTCACGGTTAACCGCTCACCGCACATTGACAAAAAGTCACGTGAGCAGTTTGAAATCCGTACGCACAAGCGTCTGATTGACATACTTGATCCCACACCACAAACCGTGGATGCGCTGATGAAGCTCGATCTTTCCGCAGGTGTGGATGTAGAAATTCAGCTCGGTGGGGAGAAGGCGTCATGAGAACTGGTATAATTGCAACTAAACTTGGCATGTCACGCATCTTCGACGAAGATGGCATTCATATTCCAGTCACCGTACTCAAAGTAGATAACGTACGTGTGGTTTCTCACAAAACTCAGGCGCGTGATGGCTACACTGCCGTTCAGCTTTCTTCCGGTATTGCTAAAGTAAAAAACGTAAGCAAACCTGTGCGCGGTCACTATGCAAAAGCAAAAGTGGAACCCGGTCGCAAGCTCGTAGAATTCCGCGTTGATGAAACCAACCTACCAGAAATCGGTGCAGAGATTATTGCCGATCATTTCTTGCCAGGTCAGTATATCGACGTTGTAGGTACCACTATCGGTAAAGGTTTTGCCGGTGTTATGAAACGCTGGAACTTTGCAGGCCTTGAAGCATCTCACGGTGTTTCGGTATCGCATCGTTCACACGGTTCTACCGGTCAGCGTCAGGATCCAGGTAAAGTATTCAAAGGCAAGAAAATGGCAGGTCACTTAGGTGTTGAACAAGTTACTGTTCCCAACCTTCAGGTGGTTTCTACCGATGTTGAAAAAGGCCTTATCTTTGTAAAAGGTGCAGTACCCGGAGCAGAAAACAGCTATGTATTGGTAAAAGATGCAGTAAAGCGTGGCGCACCGGCGAAAATTCCGTTGCCTGCAAGCATCAGAAAAACAGCCAAAGCCGAAGTTGCAGCAGCGCCAGAAGCGCCAGCAGCGGAAGCAGAAGCAAAAAGCGAATAATTAAGAGTATTAAGAAGGATTTGAGCCATGAAAGTCGCGGTAAAAAAGCTAGATAACAGTGCAGCAGGAGATATCGATCTCTCTGATGCTGTGTTTGGCGAAAAAATGCGTAAGGATATTCTTGCACGCATGGTTCAGTACCAGCTTGCCAAACGTCGCGCCGGTACCCACAAAACCAAAGGTGTTTCTGAAATCAGCGGCACAACTAAAAAACCTTGGAAGCAAAAAGGCACTGGCCGTGCTCGCGCAGGTTCATTGCGTTCACCGCAGTTCCGTGGTGGCGCAACTATTTTCGGACCCGTGGTGCGTAGCCATGCTATCAGCCTTCCGAAGAAAGTACGTGACCTCGCTTTGCGTGTTGCGCTTTCTGCCAAACAGGCTGAAGGCAAACTTATCATCGTTGATTCACTCACCGTAAAAGAAGCAAAAACTAAAAACCTCGTTGCCGTATTTGAAAAATTCGGATTTGTAAAACCACTCTTCATTGGTGGTGAGCAGATTGACGAAGCTTTCTTCAAAGCCGCAAGCAACATCAAAAACGTAAATGTACTCCCACAACAGGGTGCCAATGTTTATGACATTTTAAACCACAAGGAACTGATACTCACCAAAGACGCAGTTGCATTCCTTGAAGCCCGCTTGATTAAAGAATAAGGAATAAGAACATGGCTGCCCTCAAGAAAACCGCGAAAAAGAAAGAATCCGCAAAAAATGATGCTCCTGCATTTAAGGAAGCGTTTTACGATGTGATTTATCGCCCCGTCATCACCGAAAAAGCAACGGCTGCTTCTGAGCATAACAAAGTTATCTTCAAAGTTCGCCCGGATGCTACCAAGGCTCACATTAAAGAAGCGGTGGAAGCCTTGTTCAAAGTAAACGTAGTCAGCGTGAATACCCTTAACGTTCAAGGAAAAATTAAGGTTTTCCGCGGCGCTCTTGGTCAACGCAAAGACTTCAAAAAAGCTATCGTGACATTGGCTCCTGGCCAGTCGATCGATTTAGCAAGCGGAATGGCGTAAATTCTACTTGCAATTTCCTCGGGACTGGCTATAAGTCGCTCCCTCTTTCAATGCTGCCGCAAAACACGGAGATGTAGTTATGGCGCTTAAAACGTTTAAACCGGTCACGAAATCATTACGTGGCTTGGTACAGGTAGACCGCTCTGAATTATGGAAGGGCGGACCCATTAAGTCTCTGACCGAAGGTCAGAAAAAGACTGGTGGACGCAACAATCTTGGTCGCATCACTGCGTTTCGCGTAGGTGGCGGTCATAAACAGCGTTACCGTCATGTGGATTTCAAACGCGCGAAGTTCGATATTAATGCGACCGTAGAACGCATCGAATATGATCCTAACCGTTCTGCATTTATTGCACTTATAAAATACGATGACGGTGAGCTCTCTTACATCTTGGCGCCACAGCGCTTGGCGGTAGGTGATGTAATCTGCTCCGGTGTTAAAACCGATGTAAAGCCAGGCTTTGCAATGCAGCTTCGCAACATTCCGGTCGGAACAATCGTTCACAACGTGGAAATGAAAGTCGGCAAAGGCGGACAGATTGCTCGCGCTGCCGGTGGTTATGTTCAGCTTGTTGGTAAAGATTCCGGTTATGTGCAGTTGAAAATGCGCTCCGGCGAAGTTCGCTTGGTTCGCGGTGAATGCATGGCGACGATTGGCGCTGTGTCAAACCCTGACCATCAGAACGAAATGATTGGTAAAGCAGGTCGCTCACGCTGGAAGGGTATTCGTCCATGTGTTCGCGGTGTTGCAATGAACCCAGTGGATCATCCGCATGGTGGTGGTGAAGGCCGCACATCAGGTGGTCGTCATCCGGTGACACCTTGGGGTAAAGGTACTAAGGGTAATAAGACCCGCAAAAATAAACGTACGGACAAACTTATTGTTCGTAGCCGTCGTAAGAAAGCATAGAGGATAAAATTATGGCTCGTTCAGTCTGGAAAGGCCCATTCGTTGATGGTTACATGTTTGCTAAAGCCGAAAAGGCAAGAGCAAGCGGACGCAATCAGATCATTCAAATCTGGTCACGTCGTTCAACGATATTGCCGCAATTCATCGGCGTCACGTTTGGTGTGTATAACGGCAAGAAATTTATCCCAGTGCTCGTTACCGAAGATATGATTGGTCACAAATTTGGCGAATTCGCTCCTTCACGTACCTTTACGGTGCATGGCGGCGGCGATAAAAAAGCAACCGCAGCGTAGGAAAATATTTATGTCGAAGCAGAAATCAGAAGTCAGAAGGGGTAGCGGGCCAAAGGAAGCCAGAGCGATTTTAAATCGTCTGCGCATTAGCCCGATAAAACTCAATTACGTTGCTGGCTTAATTCGCGGCATGCGCGTAGAGCGTGCATTGGTGCAGCTTGCTTTCAGCAATAAACGCATCGCTGGTGAAGTACGCAAGGCAGTGCAGTCTGCCATTGCCAATGCCGAAAATAATAACAACTTGAATGTTGACGAATTGGTTATCGCTGAAGCCTGGGTAGGTAAGGGTATCGTTATGAAGCGCATGCACACACGTGCACGTGGTCGCGGCGCCCGCATCTTGAAGCCATTCAGTAATCTCACTATTATTTTGCGCGAAAAAGGGGAATAGGCATGGGTCAGAAGATCAATCCAGTAGGCTTACGCTTAGGAATAAACAAAACCTGGGATTCGCGCTGGTTCGCAACCGGTACCGATTTTCCTGCAAGATTGCATGAAGATATTTCTATCCGCAAATATCTGAAAAAGAACCTTGGTGCTGCCGGTATCAGCCGCATTATCATTGAGCGTCCGACCAAAAAAGCGCGCATCACTATTCATACTGCTCGCCCTGGTGTGGTGATTGGTAAAAAAGGTGCGGACATCGAAAAAATTAAAAAAGATCTCGGAAAATTCACTAAAGATGAAGTGCATTTGAATATCGTCGAAATCCGCAAGCCTGAAATTGATGCGACTTTGATCGCTGAAAGCATTGCGCAGCAGCTTGAGCGCCGTATTGCATTCCGTCGCGCTATGAAACGCGCAGTACAGTCTGCACTTCGTCTTGGCGCACTTGGTATTCGTATCAATTGTTCTGGCCGTTTAGGTGGCAACGAAATCGCACGCATGGAATGGTACCGCGAAGGTCGCGTGCCGTTACACACTTTGCGCGCTGACGTGGATTATGGTGTCGCAAGCGCCCTTACTACCTATGGAATCATTGGTATTAAGGTGTGGGTGTTCAAAGGCGAAATCATGGTGCATGACCCGATGGCACAGGATAAAAAAGACATCGAACGTACAACCGGCAACGAATTGATATAAGAGCATAATTTATGATGATGCCCAAAAAGACTAAATTCCGCAAAGCCCATAAGGGCCGTATCAAAGGCAACGCCAAAGGTGGCTTTGACCTTAATTTCGGTCAATATGGTTTGAAGGCGCTTGAGCCTGAGCGTGTTACTGCGCGCCAGATTGAGGCTGCTCGTCGTGCAATCTCACGTCACGTAAAGCGCGTTGGTCGTCTCTGGATTCGTATTTTCCCGGATGTTCCTGTTACCAAAAAGCCTGCAGAAGTTCGCATGGGTAGCGGTAAAGGATCTGTGGAATTCTGGGTATGCCGCGTGAAGCCAGGCCGCGTATTGTTCGAAGTTGATGGTGTAACCGAGCAGGTGGCACGTGAAGCTTTTGAACGCGCAGCTGCCAAACTGCCTATCAAAACCAAATTCATTGCCCGTTTAGGTGAAGGAAATTAATATGAGTAACATTTCAGAATTTCAGGGTAAATCGCCTGATGAATTAAAAGGCCTTGCTGTTTCATTAAAAAAAGAGCTTTTCAATTTGCGTTTTCAGGTGGCAACCGGCGAGCTCACCAACACAGCGCGTTTCCGTGAAGTGCGCCGTGACGTTGCTCGCGTAAAAACCTTACTGAATCAGCCAGCCGATGCAGTTGCGAAACCTGCTAAGAAAGCAAAAGTAGCAAAAGTTGCCAAAGAAAAGCCAGTTGCAAAAACAGCAGCTAAAAAATCAACCGCTAAAAAGAAATCTTCGGGAGAATAAGCGATGCCAAAACGTATTCTGCAAGGTGTAGTAACAAGCGATAAGGCTGACAAAACAGTCACCGTTCGTGTTGAACGCCGTTATACTCATCCGATTTACAAAAAGACTGTTCGCAGTTCTAAGAAGTATTCTGCGCATGATGAGCAGAATAAATGCAAAGTGGGTGATGTAGTGAAGATTGTGGAATCACGCCCGATTTCAAAGACAAAAAAATGGGCTGTAGTATACGCTGAATAGTGGATACGAAGGCAAGACGTATAATTAAAGGATGACGATATGATACAGATGCAGAGTAACCTAGATGTAGCCGACAATTCAGGCGCAAAGCGCGTTGAGTGCATCAAAGTATTGGGTGGTTCCAAACGCAAAACCGCATCGGTTGGCGATGTTATCGTCGTATCCGTAAAAGATGCTATACCGCGCGGCAAAGTAAAAAAAGGTTCCGTTCAGCGCGCCGTTATTGTGCGCACAGCATTTGCAGTTCGCCGTCCCGATGGCAGCGCAATTCGCTTTGACCGTAACGCAGCAGTACTCGTTACTAAAGAAAATGAACCAATCGGAACCCGTATATTTGGCCCGGTTGTTCGTGAGCTTCGCGCTAAGAATTTCATGAAGATTGTTTCTTTGGCTCCCGAAGTTTTGTAAAATTAAATTAATTTAGAATAAAGATTAAAGCTATGACTCAGAAAAAAATGAAAATTAAAAAAGGCGATTCAGTAATCGTTATCGCAGGCAAAGATAAGGGCAAAAAAGGTTCTGTTCTTTCTGTAATCCGTGAAAATGATCGCGTATTGGTTGCTGGTGTGAATATGATAAAGAAGCATCAGAAAGCCGATCGCGGCAATGCTGCTGGTATCGTGAGCAAAGAGGCTTCACTCCACATTTCCAATGTTGCACTTGTTGACCCCAAAGAAGGCAAAGCAACACGCGTTGGCTACAAAGAACTTGGCGATGGTAAAAAGGTTCGTGTGGCAAGACGTTCAGGTGAAGTAATCGGTTAATAAATAAACATAAAAGCGACACGGAAACTTCCTCGTGTAACTTTTCTTGAATTTCCCCGATTTTTTATTTGCAATAGACCAAAGTTCGAGTATAAGTCTCGTCCTCTTTTAGATTTCTTCCGGTCACAGCCGGATTTGTACAAAGAAAGTGTTAAGATTATGGCTAAAGTTGCTAAAAAAACAGATGCTTCCATGCCACGCTTGCAAGCATTGTATGTTGAAAAAATCATTCCGGATTTGCAGAAGCAATTCGGTTATAAAAATACCATGCAGGTTCCAAAGCTTGAAAAGATCGTGATCAATATGGGTCTTGGCGAAGCTGTTGATGACAGCAAAGTAATTGACCTAGCTGTAAATGAACTCTCTCTTATTTCTGGTCAAAAACCAGTGGTAACCAAATCACGTAAATCCATCGCGGGTTTTAAACTGCGTGAAAATCTGCCGATTGGCGCAAAAGTAACATTACGCAAACAGCGTATGTATGAATTTCTTGATCGCTTAGTAACTATCGCTATGCCACGTATTCGCGATTTTCGCGGAATTTCTGGCAAAAGCTTTGATGGTCAAGGCAATTATACGCTTGGTTTGAAAGAACAGCTTATATTCGCGGAAATCAGCTACGATAAAGTAGATAAACTCCGCGGTATGGACGTTTCTTTTGTAACGACTGCTAAAAATGACGAAGAAGCCAAAGCGCTTCTTACCGGATTTCAACTTCCATTTATTAAATAATAAGGGGCAAACTGTGGCAAAACTTAGTTCTGTTGAAAAAAATAATCGTCGCGCAAGAATGGGAAAGCAATTTCTTGTAAAGCGTGCAGCACTCAAAGCGATTATCATGAATAAAGAATTGTCGATGGAAGAGCGTTTTGCTGCCCAGATGAAACTCTCTGCTTTGCCGCGCAATAGTGCTGCAAACCGTTTCCGCAACCGTTGCGAACTCACTGGTCGCCCACGTGGTAACTATCGTAAATTCAATCTTTGCCGTATCAAATTGCGTGAGCTTGGCTCATTCGGTCAGATACCTGGCCTCATCAAATCAAGCTGGTAGGAATAACTTTATGTCAATGAACGATTTACTCTCCGATATGATTGCCCGCATAAGGAATGGCCAGAAAGCCCGCCTTGCGCAGGTAACCTGCCATTTCTCAAAGCTTTCTGCCAATGTACTTGAAGTACTCAAGAACGATGGTTATATCCGCGACTACCGTGTGATTACCAACGGTAACAAAAAAGATATCCAGATTGATTTGAAGTATCATGAAGGTGAAGCTGTAATCAAAGAAATCATCCGCGAATCCAAACCTGGTCGTCGCGTGTATGAATCTATTTCTGAACTTCCAAAATTCTTTAATGGTCTTGGAATTGCTATTATATCCACCTCCAAAGGTGTGATGTCCGATTTCGAAGCACGCACTGCCAATGTCGGCGGTGAAGTGTTATGCAGCGTATTCTAGGAGAGAACCATGTCACGCGTAGGTAAATTACCGGTTGTTATACCCGATAAAGTTAAAGTGGACATCAAAGGCCAGGAAATAACTTTAAAGGGCGCCAAAGGCGAATTGAAAACCGTTATAAACAGCAATGCAAAAATTTCGCTGACTGATGGCAGTGTTCATGTTGAGCCTGCTAACGATACTCAGATGGCTCGCGCTATGTGGGGAACCGCACGCGCACTTATCAATAACATGGTAAAGGGCGTATCTGAAGGCTACAGCATCCGTATTGAAATCGTAGGTGTTGGTTTCCGTGCAGCGATTGATAAGCGCATGCTTACTATGTCACTGGGTTTCAGCCACGATATTAAATATGTGATTCCGGATGGCATCGAGATTAAAGCAGAAAAGCCAACCCTCATTGTTATCTCCGGCGCTGACAAACAACTCGTTGGTCAGGTAGCTGCAGAGTTGCATCGCTTGCGCCGTGTTGATCCGTATAAAGGCAAGGGTGTGCTCTATGAAGGTAAGAAAATCCGCCGCAAAGAAGGCAAGAAGAAATAGGTAATTTATGTCAAAACATTTAAGTCTTTATGATCGCCGCAAACAACGTGTACGTACTGCCATCAGCAAAAAAGCTGGCGGCCGTGTGCGCCTTTCGGTTTTCCGCTCCGGCAAACATATGTATGCCCAGCTGATTGACGACAGCACAAGCTCAACACTTGCGCAGGCTTCCACTATAGACAAAGAAATCGGCAAGCTTAAATCCGGTGCGAACCTTGAAGCTGCAAAGCTTGTGGGCACTTTGATTGCAAAGCGCGCTAAAGATGCAAAAGTAACTGAAGTGGTTTTTGACCGCGGTGGTTATATCTATCACGGACGCGTTAAGGCATTAGCCGAAGGCGCCCGCGCCGGCGGCTTATCATTCTAATTATTTATTAACCAGGGCATAAACATGGCACGTGACAACAAAAAAACACCAGAAAAAGATGAAGCAGGCGGCGATCTTATTGATAAGCTCGTTGCGGTAAATCGTGTTGCAAAAGTAGTAAAAGGCGGTAAGCGCTTTGGTTTTGCAGCGCTCGTGGTTGTTGGTGATGGCAAAGGCCGCGTTGGCCATGGTAGCGGAAAAGCAAAAGAAGTAAGCGATGCCGTAAAGAAAGCAACCGATGATGCAAAGAAGCACATGGTTCGCATTGCGCTTCGTGAAGGTCGTACCCTTCATCATGATATCGCCGGACGTTTTGGTGCAGGTAAGGTATTCATGCGCTCTGCTGCTCCGGGTACCGGAATCATCGCAGGTGGTCCAATGCGCGCCGTATTTGAAGCGCTTGGTGTGCAGGACGTAGTTGCAAAATCCATCGGCACTTCAAACCCACATAACATGGTAAAAGCAACATTTGATGCACTCACCACCATGCGCTCACCCCGCGCTATCGCTGCAAAGCGTGGCAAAAAAGTAGGTGAAATCATTGGTCGTCGTGAATCTGGCGCTGATTCCAAAGAAGAAAAGAAAGAAGAATAGCCGCGGGCAAATTTAATAGCCTCGTGACATTTTAAGGATAGAAATATGGTTGAGAAAAAAGATAAATCAGACGTTGCTCCTAAAGCAAAAAAAGTTGCCGCTGTGAAAGCAGAAGCAACAGCAAAGAAAGCTGCGCCTGCAAAAGTTGCTGCAAAAAAACCAGAAGCAAAACCAGTGAAAGCTGCTCCTTCAGGTAAGACTATCACTGTGGAACAAATCGGCAGCCCGATTGGTCGTCAGGGATATCAGCGTGCAACACTTATCGGTCTTGGCTTAAACAAGATGCGCCGCACCCGTACTTTGCAGGATACACCTTCCGTGCGCGGAATGATTGCAACGGTAAAACATTTGGTAAAAGTAGTAGAATAAACCCTACTTAAATTTTTAAGGACTAAAGTTATGTTAGATGAAATTAAAGATAATGAAGGTGCCCGCAAAGGCCGTATGCGCGTTGGACGCGGTATTGGTTGCACTAAAGGTAAAACCTGTGGTCGTGGCTATAAAGGTCAGACTTCACGTACCGGTGTGCGCATAAAAGGCTTTGAAGGTGGTCAGATGCCAATCCATCGCCGTTTGCCAAAACGTGGTTTCAACCAACATAAAAGTGTTGAATTCAGCGTAGTAAATATCGATGATCTTCAGAAGGCTGTAGATGCCGGTAAAATCAATGTGAGCAACCCCGTGACCATCGATGTTTTGGTGGAAGCAGGTATTGCGCGCAAAAGTCGTCATGGTGTTAAGCTGCTTTCTAAAGGCTCGCTCAAAGCCAAGCTGACGCTCGATGTAACCCGTGCTTCCAAAGCTGCAATTGAAGCAGTTGAAAAAGCCGGTGGCAAAGTAACCGTTGCTGCGTAAATTTAATTATCCGTTGTTCGTTATTAGTTGCCAGTTGCTCGAACAACGATCAACGAACAACTTTTTGGGATAGATCATGGTTTCAGCGGCAGAACGTCTTGCAGGTAATTTTGATTTCAGCGTCATAGGAAAAGCAACCGAGCTTAAGAAACGTCTCTGGTTTGTTTTCGGCGCACTGATAGTCGCCCGTATTGGCGCTTATGTGCCGATTCCAGGTATCGACCCACAGGTTCTTGCTGAAATATTCAAACATCATGCTGGCGGCGTACTTGGTGTATTCAATATGTTTTCCGGCGGTGCACTTGGTCGTATGACCATTTTCGCGCTTGCCATCATGCCTTACATTTCATCCTCGATTATTTTTCAGCTGATGACAATTGCTTCGCCGCATCTTGCAGCGCTTAAGAAAGAAGGCGAAACCGGACGTCGCAAAATCAATCAATATACACGCTATGGCACAGTCGTTCTTGCTTTCGTGCAAGGTTACGGCATCGCAGTTGGCCTTGAAGGAATGCAGGATAGAGGTGTTTCCGCAGTGCTTGAGCCTGGCATGTTCTTTCGTCTGACAACCGCGATGACATTGGTTGGCGGCACCATGTTCCTAATGTGGCTCGGCGAGCAGATTACTGCACGTGGAATTGGCAATGGTATATCGCTGATAATTTTGGCGGGCATTGTATCTGGCTTTCCTAGTGCAATTGCAAGCACACTTGAGTTGGGTCGCACCGGTGCATTACCCGTGGAAGTCATCTTTATGGTTTTGTTAATTGCCCTCGGCCTTATTGCTTTTATCGTATTCGTAGAGCGCGCGCAAAGGCGTCTCATTGTTCAATATCCGAAGCGTCAGGTGGGTATGAAAATGATGGGTGGCGAAAGTTCGCATTTGCCCCTTAAGCTCAACATGTCCGGTGTAATTCCGCCGATTTTCGCCAGCTCGATCTTGCTGTTTCCACTCACCATTGCCGGATTTAATCAGGGCAAGGGACCATCATGGATCACGACGGTTACTTCCTATCTAGGTCACGGCCAGCCGCTTTACATCGTACTGTATATGGCCGTCATAGCGTTCTTCTGTTTCTTTTATACTTCGATTGTGTTTAACACGACGGAAACCGCAGATAACCTCAAGAAATACGGCGGATTTATCGCGGGAATAAGACCAGGTAAAAATACCGCTGAGTATCTTGATTATATTGTAACTCGGTTGACTGTGGTGGGTGCCATCTATCTCTGCGTTGTCTGCGCATTGCCGGAAATACTTATCGCCAACTATAAAATACCGTTCTATCTTGGCGGCACGAGTATTTTAATTACGGTGAATGTGCTCATGGATTTTGTGGCACAAGTGCAATCACATTTGTTTGCTCACCAGTATGAAGGACTCATCAAAAAAGCAAAGCTCAAGGGCAAGAAATAAAAAATGAATTTAATTCTTTTAGGCCCTCCTGGAGCAGGTAAAGGAACGCAAGCAGAGCTCTTGCAAAAGAAACTTAATGTACCAAAATTATCGACTGGCGACATGTTGCGTGCCGCAGTGAAAGCCGGAACCGAAATCGGCAAACTTGCAGATAGTGTGATGAAAGCTGGTCAACTGGTTTCTGACGATATTATGATAAATCTCATCCGTGAGCGGATTTTAGAATCCGATTGTGCGCAGGGTTTTATTCTTGATGGATTTCCGCGTACCACTGCCCAAGCCGAAGCGCTGGATAAAATGCTCGTGCAAATGGGAAAACCGCTTTCGCTGGTTATTGAGCTTACGGTAAATGACGAAATACTTATCGAACGCATTGCCGGGCGTTTCTCCTGTGCTGCCTGCGGAACCGGCTATCATGATGTGTTCAAACCTACTCAAGTAAAAGATACTTGCGATATATGTGGCTCGCATGAGTTTATAAGGCGCAAAGACGATAATCGTGAGACAGTGACCTCCCGGCTTTCAGCTTATCATGCCCAAACAGCTCCTTTGCTGCCTTATTATCGCAATAAGAGCATACTTCGCAGTGTCGACGGAATGGCGGAAATCAAGGATGTGACGGCTTCAATCAATAAAGTGCTGGGGGAAGCGTCAAAATGATTGACACTAGCAAAATAATTCCTATTATTTCGGCTCTCTCGACTCAAGAGTAAGTGGCATTTGCCACGCATATGTAATGTATAAGTGACTGAATTTTAAGGAGATTTTGTGGCTCGTATTGCTGGCGTTAATATCCCAACTGGTAAGCGTTTAATCATAGCGCTTCAATATATTCATGGTATCGGCCCTAAGAAAGCTGAGGAAATCTGCCATAAAACCGGAATTAGCGAAAATAAACGCGTTCATCAGTTAGCGGAGAATGAAGTAATTAAAATCCGCGAAATTATAGATCGCGACTATTCGGTAGAAGGTGATTTACGCCGCGAAGTATCTATGAACATAAAGCGCCTGGTGGATTTGGGCTGCTACAGAGGTCTCCGTCATCGCAAACGTCTTCCGGTGCGTGGTCAGCGTACGCATACCAATGCTCGTACCCGTAAAGGTAAGTCCAAGGCGATTGCTGGTAAGAAAATAGTCTCCAAGAAATAATTAAGATTTAGGATAAAATTATGGCTCAGGCCCAAGAAAAACCGACTACTGATAATAAAGACGCAGCAAAAGATGCTGCTGGCGCGCGTGTTAAAAAACGCGAACGCAAAAACATCAGCACAGGCGTTGTGCATGTAAATGCATCGTTCAACAATACGATTGTTACCATCACCGACCCACATGGAAACGTAGTTTCCTGGTCATCTGCTGGTGCGCATGGTTTTAAAGGCTCACGCAAATCCACTCCTTACGCAGCGCAGGTAACGGCTGATGCGGCTGCCCGCAAAGCACAGGAACATGGTTTAAAGACTGTATTGGTTGAAGTAAAAGGCCCAGGCACTGGTCGTGAATCCGCATTGCGCGCACTTCAGGCAGTTGGCCTTATTGTTACATCGATTAAAGACGTTACTCCTGTTCCGCATAATGGCTGCCGTCCGCCAAAACGCCGCAGGGTATAATTAAGAAATTCGCGAAAAATATTAAAGACTATCACCAAACACTAACAAACGGGGATAAATTGTGATTAGTAAAAACTGGCAAGACCTGATTAAACCAACGAAACTCGATATCGATATCGCAAAAAACAATCCAAACATTGCGACGATTATCGCAGAACCTTTGGAACGCGGATTTGGTAACACACTTGGTGTTGCACTGCGCCGTATTCTGCTTTCATCCCTCCAGGGTGCAGCAGTTACCGCAATTAAAATTGACGGCGTTTTGCACGAATTCTCAGCCGTTACCGGCGTTCGTGAAGACGTAACCAACATCATTCTCAATGTAAAAGAATTGCGCATTAAAGTGCATAGCCCAGAAAAGAAGCGCCTAACGCTTTCTGCTGTTGGCCCATGCGAAGTAACTGCCGCGATGATTGAAGCAACTCACGATGTTGAAATCATCAACAAAGAACATGTTATCTGCACGCTTGATAAAGGCGCGAAACTTCATATGGAACTCACCGTTGAAGTAGGCAAAGGTTATGTACGCGCTTCACAGAATCGTCCCGAAGATGCTCCAATCGGCCTGATACCGGTTGATGCATTGTTCAGCCCGGTTCGTAAAGTAAGCTACAAAATCGAACATAGCCGCGTTGGCCAGGTGACCGACTTTGACAAACTCGCTTTGACTTTGGAAACAGATGGAACCATTACACCGGAAGATGCTGTAGCATTTGCTGCACGTATCCTTCAGGAACAGCTCCGCTTGTTCATCAACTTTGAAGAACAGGCTGTTGAAGAGAAAAAAGAAGACAAATCTGAACTGAAATTCAGCCCGTACCTCTTGAAGAAAGTAGACGAGTTGGAACTTTCAGTGCGTTCTGCAAATTGCTTGAAAAATGATAACATCATTTACATTGGTGATTTGGTTCAGAAAACCGAAAGCGAAATGCTGAAAACACCGAATTTCGGTCGTAAATCGCTCAATGAAATTAAAGAAGTGCTCGTGAATATGGGGCTGAAATTCGGCATGGAAGTAGCAGAATGGCCACCAGAAAACATTGAAGAACTTGCACGTAAATACGAAGATCCATACTAGGACTTCAGGAACAGGAGATAGGTTATGCGTCATAAAGTAAGCGGTCGTAAGCTGAATGTTACCACATCCCACCGCAAGGCGATGTTTGCAAATATGTGCCAGGCTCTCATAAAGCATGAGCAGATTGCTACGACTTTGCCAAAAGCAAAAGAGTTGCGCCCCGTGCTCGAGCGTTTAATTACGCTTGGAAAACGCGGTGGCCTTCATGCCCGTCGCCAGGCGATTGCTGAAATCAAAGATGCCACCTTGGTAGAAAAACTTTTCAGCGTAATTGCAGCCCGTTATGCTGACCGCAAAGGTGGTTACACCCGCGTGCTGAAAGCTGGCTTCCGCTACGGTGATAATGCTCCGCTTGCTATCATAGAACTCGTTGATCGCGATGAATCTGCAAAAGGCAAGGACTCTGGCCCGGTACAGGTTGCGGCTACTGAAGAAGCAGCGTAGTGTTATTTTGGAATGTTCCCGCTCCGGTCTGCTGACCTTCGCGGTGAACCTAACACCTTCGATGACTAAAGGGCTCGCCTTCTGACTCGCTGAGTTACAAATACTATGGAAATTAAGGGTGGCGAAAGCCGCCCTTTTTATTTAGTGAGTGCGTTTATCGCGCCAGCTTTTTGCTGCTCGAGCATCTCGACATAGGGACGAACCTGATCCATATCTTTGTTTCTGGTGTATGATGCTATAAAACCTACGCCACCGCATAAAATTGCATTTACAAGAACGGAATGAGTCATTGTATCACCACTTGCCCATCCTATCTTATGTGCACCAGCACCAATAAGTGCGCCGACTACGGTGCTCAAAGCAGTTGCAAACAGAATGGATCTTTTTGCAAGATTAGGTCTTTCAACGGTGCTGGAATTTTCAGAATCTGACATTTAATTCTCCTATTGACCTCCAGACTATAAAAGAAACCCCAATCGCAAACAAGTTACAGTATTGTTACGGTTTATTGATTTTGCACCAATTAGGCCTATATTAGTGGAAGATATAAGGACAATTACATGAATAGAATCTACGCTTTTTTGCTAATAATACTATTTAGCTCAGCCTTATACATCTTTACTGAAACACCCAGTGCCACTGGTGAGCAGAAAGCGGTCACCTTGCATGGAAAAGGCCCGCTAAATGATGTCGTGGTGATTAACTGTACTCCGGAAATGGCAGAAAAATATAATTTGAAATCAACCTATAGCACTGTTCTGGTTCTTGCTGGAACCTCTGCTTCAGGAGTACAAAAAGGCGATCTAATCGTTGAGATAAATGGTAAAGAAGTCCGGACCGTTTCTGACATAGAAAAAATCATGGCCCAACCCGCAGGACAATTCCAACAATTCCAAATAGCCTTCGTGCACAACGGCAGAGTAACAGTTATGGCGGTACTAAAGTGAAAACACTCTTCTCACAAAAACAGTCTGAACTTGCCCCGCTTGCTGAGCGTTTGCGGCCGAAGTCGTTTGCCGAAATTTACGGTCAGGAGCATTTAACCGGGGAGGAGAGTCCTATCGGGAGGATGCTCGCAACTCACCAATTTTCCTCAATTATTCTTTGGGGGCCGCCGGGCTGCGGCAAGACCACCATTGCGCGACTGCTTTCAGAACAAAGCGGCTATGAGATGGAGAATCTTTCCGCCGTTAACAGCGGTGTTGCCGATTTAAAGAAGCTCTTTGAAAAAGCGCATGCGCGGATGCAGGACGGCGTGCGCACATTACTGTTTGTCGATGAAATTCATCGTTTTAACCGTGCCCAGCAAGATGTTTTTCTCCCTTATGTGGAAAATGGCACAGTGATGCTGGTCGGTGCGACCACCGAAAATCCATCTTTTGAGCTAAATTCCGCGCTGCTTTCGCGTTGCCGTGTGTTGGTGCTACGTCGTCTGGATGATGAAACCATGCGGCGGATTTTAGCCCGTGCTGAAGAATTTATGGGGCGGAAGCTGAAACTCAGCGAAGAGGCTTTTGCAACTTTATGTGCAATGGCGGACGGTGACGGGCGTTATTTTATAAATCTTTTAGAAGAAATTTATAACACCAACCCAAAAACAAAACTCACACCGGAATCATTGGTGACGCTGCTTCAAAAACGCGCGCCGATTTACGATAAGCATCAGGAAAGTCATTATAATCTCATAAGCGCATTGCATAAATCGCTGCGCGGCTCAGACGTAGACGCAGCACTTTACTGGCTGCATAGGATGCTGGCAGGTGGTGAGGCGCCGCTTTACATCATCCGTCGCCTCGTGCGTTTTGCCGTGGAAGATATCGGCATGGCCGATCCGCAAGCGCTGGTGCAAGCGCTTTCCGCCAAGGATGCGTATGATTTTCTGGGCTCACCCGAAGGCGAACTCGCTATTGTGCAGGTGACTATTTATCTCGCGACCGCACCTAAATCCAATGCGGCATACACCGCGCAGAACATGGCGCAACGGGATGCACGCGAATTTGGCTCGCTCATGCCGCCGATGCATATATTAAATGCGCCAACGAAACTCATGAAAGAACTAGGCTACGGCAAGGATTACGCCTATGATCACAGTCAAGAAGATGCGTTTTCCGGCCAGAATTACTTTCCCGATGGCATGGAGCGCAAAGTTTATTATTCGCCGGTGGAGCGTGGTTTTGAGCGTGACATCATAAAACGGCTGGATTATTGGACAAAACTGAGAGATAAGAAGTCCAAGGAGTAGCTTATGGGCATATTATACGTAGCAATGGGCGGTGCGCTTGGATCGGTATTGCGCTATCTGATGGCAAATTTCATCGGCCATAATCTCGGCAATGATTTTCCGTACAGCGTCATGATCATCAATATTACCGGCTCACTTATGATGGGTTTGTTCATTGGCTGGCTTGCCAATGTGCTCCCGCAAAATGCGCAGGATATCCGATTATTTGTGGCAGTGGGTGTGCTCGGCGGCTTTACTACTTTTTCGAGCTTCTCGCTTGATGCTATCGATTTATATGAAAATGGAAAATTACTGTATATGGGAATTTATATCTTAGGTTCTGTGACCTTATCACTTCTCGGGCTCCTTAGCGGGCTTTATATTGTTCGGGCGATATCATGAAGGAACATATTGTCGATGAGGCAGACAGCGACATAAGGCTGGATCGCTGGTTTAAACGCCATTACCCGGGGCTTACTCACGGGGGTTTGGAAAAAGCTTTGCGCAAGGGTGAAGTGCGTGTGGCTGGAAAAAAAGCAAAATCTTCTGACAGATTAGTGAGCGGACAAGCAATCATTATTAAGTTTGATATTAAAACCGCCACTGCAAAGGCAATGGAGGAGCGAAAAAAACCGGAAGTAAACCGTGTGAGCCTCGACGACATCGCCATGATTCAGGAATCGGTGCTCTATAAAGATGCCGACGTAATTGTAATCAACAAGCCTCCTGGCCTTGCGGTGCAGGGTGGAACGGGGGTCACCAAAAGCGTTGATAGCCTGCTTGATGCATTAAAATTTGAATTAAAGGAACGCCCCAAACTGGTGCATCGCCTTGATCGTGACACGAGCGGCATATTGGTGCTGGCACGTTCTGCAAAAGTTGCGACTCGCTTAATGCATGCATTCTCCAAGAAAGAAGCGGAAAAAATATACTGGGCGCTGGTAAAAGGCGTGCCGGAAATCCGTCAGGGTAAGATTGATATTCCACTTTCCAAGCAGGATGATGGCGACATTGAAAAAGTGGGCATTGACGAGGAAGATGGCAAACGCGCAGTCACATTTTACACGGTCATTGATAATTTAAGTAAAATGCTTTCCTGGGTGGAACTTATGCCAGTGACGGGGCGCACACACCAGTTGCGTGTGCATATGGCAGAGATTGGCCATCCGATATTAGGTGATGGAAAATACGGCGCGCGTGAAGCATTTATTGATGGTATGGAACTTTCCCGAAAACTCCATTTGCATGCACGCCGCCTGGTGATTCCAGGGATGTTGGATGTTACCGCACCGCTTCCTGCTCACATGGAAAAAAGCTGGAAAACACTTGGCTTGGATTACAGTGAATAAGCCATGCGGCAGGTAACCACAGAAAAACAGGCCGAAGGCTTTGCGTTACTTACAAACGGAAAGCTGCTCAAAACTCCGCTTGGTAACAATATCATCCTGCCTAATCAGAAATTGGCGGATGCTGTGGCTGCCGAATGGGCAGGGCAGGGCAGTGTTTTAAAAAAAGAACAAATGCCACTCACGCAAATTGCCTGTATCGCGATGGATATGGCACGTAAGAAACGTGCAGAGTTGGTTGAGGATATATTGTCATACACCGACACGGATCTGGTTTGTTACCGCACCGGTGAAACCCCGGAATTGCTTGCAATCCAAAATGAACAGCTAAATCCAATCATCGCATGGGCTAAAGAAAGATTTTCTATTGAACTTACCGTAACATCTGGAATTATGCCGGTGGCACAACATCCTGAAAACAAACAAAGAATTTCCGATCAACTTGCAATTTATAATGAATGGCAATTAGCGGTTTTTGCAAGCGCAGCCAAAACACTTTCTTCGGTTATTTTAAGCTTAGCATTCGTCGAAAAATTCATTAATGCAGAAAAAGCTTTTAATCTTTCTCATCTTGAAGAAACATTTGAGACCGAAAAATGGGGCGAGGACGCAGAGAAAGAAACACGGCTTAATAAACTAAAGCAGGAGATCATTGTGGCGGAGAAGTTTATTGAACTGCTTACTTATTATCCACCACCATTTGCCGAAGTTTAGGTGAGAATTTTGCGGTAAAAGCGACTACCAGTAAGGTTCCAATCCCACCAATCACGACCGAAGGTACAAGGCCAAATATTTTTGCGGCTAAGCCTGATTCAAATGCACCGATTTCATTGGATGAAATAATAAACATACTGTTTACCGCCGAGACTCGGCCGAGCATGATTTCGGGAGTAAGCAGCTGCATAAGTGTTCCGCGTATCACCATGCTCACGCTGTCAAACGCGCCGGAAAGCGCGAGGAATACCATGGAAAGCCAAAAGATTGTGCTAAGCCCAAATCCAATCATGCACACGCCAAATCCGGCAATCACCCAGAGTAATACTACGCCGCGAATTTTTTTGAAGGGAGAAACAGCAAGCACCACTGCGCTGACTATCGCGCCCAATGCCGGAGC
>Ga0206962_1026_pt1 | contig 59476 bp, 55 predicted proteins | sample Alteio_BWOrgHeat_27_FD_153241 | JGI IMG/M metagenome (GOLD analysis project Ga0206962, IMG submission 153241) | Enriched cells from forest soil in Barre Woods Harvard Forest LTER site, Petersham, Massachusetts, United States -... | ecosystem: Environmental > Terrestrial > Soil > Temperate forest >...
TAGTAGAGAATGCAGGGTATGGAGCCGAATGGGCCTGCCCTATTGCGAGCTTGCTGATTGAAAAATACCTGACCCGCAAAGTTACCCGTCCTGCACTGGAAAAGAAGATGATTGAAGCCGACCTGATTCACAAGGTTTATCATCCCAAAAAAGAATAGCTGTGAGAAGGTCCGAAAGCACAAGCATTTTCAGCAATATAGACTGGGTCACCGTATTGATCTGGCTGGCGATGCTTGTATTGGGTTGGGGCAATGTATATTCGGCAGTATACGACGAAGATCATCCTGTTATTCTAGACCTGAGTCAGAAATACGGCAAACAGCTCCTCTGGATATCTGGATCTATTGTGCTGGCATTTCTGCTGCTTATCATTGATGCCGAATTCCATCCCACCTTTGCCTGGGTCATTTACGGTTTCAGTATGTTTACCCTGGTGCTGGTTATGTTTCTGGGTCGCGAAGTAGCCGGTTCCAAATCCTGGTTTCGTTTTGGCGATTTCGGAATTCAGCCGGCTGAATTTGCAAAATTTGCCACCTGTCTCGCACTCGCCAAGTACTTAAGTGATATCAATATCCGAATGTCGGATATGAAAACACGGCTCATCGCTTTCGGCATTGTCCTTCTTCCCACCTTGCTTATCATTCTGGAAAAAGAAACAGGTTGTGCCATTGTCTTGCTGGTGCTGATCCTGGTATTGTTTCGCGAAGGATTGCCCGGCTATCTGCTCTTGTTATGTCTGGGTATGGCCATCCTGTTTTTCAGCTCTCTTATATACAAGCCCGGCACCCTTATTCTTGTATGTGGTATCCTGGCTGTGCTGGTGTTTATATTCACCCGCAAAAAACTCCGTACCATCATTTTTATCTGTGCTGCATTCCTGGTATCTGCCGGTATCATCGTAAGCGCCAAATCGGCCTTTGAACATTTCCCCAATCACCAGAAAAAACGGATCAATGTATTTCTGGGGATAGAGACCGATAAAAAAGACAAAGCCTGGAATGAGAATGAAAGTATTATAGCTATCGGATCAGGAGGCTTTGCAGGGAAAGGTTATCTGCAAGGCACCCAAACCAAGTACGAATTTGTTCCCGCTCAGGAAACCGACTTTATCTTTTGTACGGTAGGAGAAGAGTGGGGCTTTTTAGGCAGCACCTTCATCGTCTTTCTCTTTGCCTTTCTCATTGTCCGTATTATCCTGCTTGCCGAACGACAGCGATCTGCCTTCAGCAGGATTTATGGTTATGGAGTGGCTTCCATCCTCTTTTTCCATGTGCTGGTCAATATAGGTATGACTATACGTCTTGTACCTGTTATCGGCATCCCCCTTCCCTTCTTCAGCTATGGAGGATCTTCGCTCTGGGCTTTTACCATCCTGCTCTTTATATTTATCAAGCTTGATTCTCAACGTCTGCTTATCCTCCGCTAAGCGGTTTTGCCCTTTTTTTGTACTTTAGACCCTCTTTACTATGGACAATCAAATTAATAAAGGAATGAATTTATGATTTAAGAGTTACGATTGATGATTTGAAACAATCCGGATAAATAAAGTCCTCATTCAGTCCAAATCGTCAATCGTAATTCATAAATCTTAAATCTTAATTCATAAATCTTAATTCAGCATGAAAGTAGCAGTGATTGGCGCAGGACCGGCAGGAATGACGGCAGCTTATGAATTGGCCAAACAAATTCCGGGGGTTGATGTTTATGAAGCCGGAAGCAGCGTAGGAGGATTGGCAAAATCTATCCAGCTCTGGAATCAGACTGTGGATATAGGCCCTCACCGCTTTTTCAGCAGCGATCGGCGTGTGAATGAAGCCTGGCTGGAAGTGGTTGGTAAGGACTATGAAATGGTGGATCGGCTCACCCGTATTTATTATAAAAAAACCTTTTTTCATTATCCGCTTAAACCGTTTGATGCGCTTAAAAATCTGGGGCTCTGGGAAGCTACGCGTTGCATGACCAGCTTCTTTGCCGAAAAAATTGTTCCTACCAAACAAACCAACACCTTCGAAACCTGGGTTAAAAGCCGGTTTGGAAAAAGGCTCTATGAAATATTCTTTAAAGCTTATACCGAAAAACTCTGGGGTATCAAGTGTTCCGAGCTGGATGCTGATTTTGCAGCACAACGTATCAAGAAACTGTCCTTGTGGGAAGCGGTGAAAAACGGTGTTCTGGGAGGCAAAGGCAACAAACACAAAACCCTGGTAGATCAGTTTGCCTACCCCCATGGAGGAACAGGTATGGTATATGAACGCATGGCCGCCTTTGTAACCAAACAAGGCGGAAATGTTTTTCTGAATACCCCTGTAGAACGTGTCATTACCGAAAACGGAAAAGTAAAAGCGATACAGACCACAACAGGCGAAATAAGGGAATACGATCACATTGTTTCCTCTATGCCCATGACATTGCTCGTTAGCCGCTTGCCCGATGTACCTACCGATATTCTGGAACGCAATAAGAAACTGAAATTCAGAAATACGATCCTTGTATATCTGAAAGTGGAAGCCAAGAACCTCTTCCCCGATAACTGGATTTATGTACACAGTACCGATATGCTCTCCGGACGTATCACCAACTTCCGCAACTGGGTTCCCGAACTCTATGGCAAGGAAGAAAGTACCATCATTGCACTGGAGTACTGGTGTTATGATGAGGATGAGATCTGGACACGGCCTCATGAACAACTTATTGAACTGGCCAAGAAAGAACTGGAATCAACAGGTCTGGTACCTAAGAACAAGATCACAGCCGGACATGTATACCTCATTCCCCGTTGCTACCCGGTGTATGACAATGGGTATAAAGACAATCTGAAACCGGTAGAGAATTTCCTGAGCAGCGTTCAAAACCTGCATGTCATTGGACGTTACGGAGCATTCAAGTATAACAACCAGGACCATTCTATCCTCATGGGTCTGCTGGCTTCCGAGAATATCCTGAAAAACGCCAAACACAATCTCTGGGATATTAATACCGACTACGACAATTACCAGGAAGAATCTGTTATCACCAAGACAGGTTTAGAAAGAAAGGCATCGGCCTAAAAAGATTTGTCCTGGTAATGGGCCGGAAGAACCGGTATTACCAGGACAAATAAATGGATTAATCTTGTTTAGAAGAACTTCGCGCGGTTATCCTTGATATCTGCATTCTCTTTAAGAACATCAAACACTTCGGAGTCAACAGTCGACTGCAAATTCTGCAGTTTGGATTTCTTCATCGTCTTAACATCGGGTGTCATGCCTACAGGAGCTGATTTTACTACTGTAAATACATACACTGCACTATTTCCCTGAACAGGTTTGCTGATCATATCGGGTTTGGCACAAACAACATCGCCAATCAGTCCTTGTTCCTGACCAATGCCAGGGATAAAGGAATTGGAGAAATTCACATTATCGGCAGTCTGTGCAGGTTCACGCATTTTGGAAGCCAGGTCATCAATTTTTGAAACACCTGCAGAGGCCTTCGCCATCTCATCCATAAATTTCTCTGCTTTCTTCTGTTTCTTCACCTCAGCAGTTACACGGTCTTTCACCTCTTCCAGAGGAGCAATCCCTTTTTCCTTCATGGAGATGAGTGTAGCAATTACAAAACGCTCGCCCAGCTGGAATGGTTGGGACACTTCATTTTTTTTACGGTCATCGGCATATACCCAACGAACCAGCTCTTTAGGAGCATCCAGTCCATTGATGGTACGGTCTGTAGCATGAATCTCTGCAGCTACCCGTTTGTTCATCCCCTCTTTGGCAACTGCTTTTTCAAACTGTTCAGTCGTTACATTCTTTCCTGCAAACGTATTGGCTTTCAGATAAACAGAATCTATCGTGGCTTTGGAAGCCTGCTCCTGACGTTCAATGGTAACAACCATATTCTTTTCCGATTCCTTGGTCTTGTCCAGTACTTCGATGATATGATATCCAAACGCTGTTTCCACAACAGTTATTTCACCTTTCTTTCCGGTGAGTCCTGCCTTTTTGAATTCAGGCACCAGCTGTGATTCCTGAGTAAACCATCCGTATATACCACCATGTCCTTCTTTTCCTTCTGGCGCTTTCTTGCCTCCGTCATCCGAAAACTGATCGATCAGATCTTCCAGTTTTTTCTTCTTGGTTTTTACCAGATTAAAGAGACTATCGGCTCTTAGTTTGGCTTGCTCCTTGGTACGGTGAATAGTACTATCACGTGTTGCAGGGCCTTTATAACCTACCAGCAAATGTCTCACTTTGGCAGAATCGGAAGAAACCTGGGTACCAAGTACTTTATACAGGGTCAGCTTTCCATTGTCTTCTACAGGGCCTAATACAGTTCCTGCGCTGCTGATGCTTACCATGGAATCAACGGAAGCAGGCAAGGTGCCTTTCTTATGATATTCGATATTGTAACGACGGCTGTCAGATTCGGCCTGAACAAAAGCGCTGTCTTCTTTACCGGTCTTTGTTTTGAATTCGGCCACAAGTCCTTTCAGGTCTGTTTTCATATCATCGATATCCTTAGCCGATGGCTTGATATCAAAGGTTACGAATTCAATACCACGGGTTGCTTCTTTAATTTTGTATTTATACTGGTGAGCATTGTACCAGGTAAGCAGTTCGGCATCCGTAACCTGTATAGCGCTATCGGAAGCAGTATTGTATTTTTTGGAAACATATTTGATGTTGTATATAATGGCCGCATCGGCTGAATCCTGACGGGCTTGTGCAGTAGTGATATAAAGTCCTTTCTTGATCAGGTTCATATATTTTACCTGGCGACGGTTGTCGCGGATATATTTCTCCAGCTGTACCCAGTATTTCTCATCCTTATCGGTGAGACCGGAAACATATTTACGTACCAGAGCCATATTCAGGCGTCCATCAGGTGTTGCAAAATCACGACGGATCTGGTGAGTCTGAGGATCCTGGAAATATTGGTTCATCACCGGATCAGGATCTTTACCTACCATACGATCGGTCAATTCATCAGCAGAAACAGAGATTCCTACGCGGTCAAATTCGCGAAAGAATATCTTTTCGCTCACAGTCTGGTTCCAGAGCTGCTGAACAACCTGATCGGTGCTGGCTTCGTCAATCTGAGCGTTGGGATTGCTTTCCTTCATCTGGTTAAGCTGTTCCTGTACTTTACGCTGAAAATCAACGATGGAAATTTCTTCTCCGGCTATAACACCTACATTGGTTTCCCTGCTGGTAAACATGGAACGGCCGGATGTGAAAATATCGCCCAGGATAAAGGCGAATAACGCGATACCGATAACAGCGACTAATAAGCCTGCTCTACTCCGGATTCTACTTAATACTGACATATTCTAAATATTTATTTGGGGGACGAATATACACATCTTCGGGGAAACTAAAAAACGGGGCGTAGCAGCTGTATGGGGGTGATTGGACTCAGGGATTTCGAAGCTGACATAAGCGGCAGGAGCAGGAGGCAGGAGGCATAAATAAGGAGGCAGGAGGCAATCAGGATACGTTTTACTGCCTCCTATTTCAGTATCAGTTTCACCGTTTCCACCCTGTTATTACTCACTTCAAAGGCTTCGAGACGGAAGTGGCTGTGAAACAGCTTCTGACGCTGACGGGGCACCCCTTCGCCCAGGTGAAACATAAAGCCTCCGAGGGTGGTATAATCCTTAGATTCAGGGAAATGGAAGCCATATTTCTCATTCAGATACGATATTTCAAGCCGGGCCGAAAAAAGGTACTCTTTTTCATTCAGCTTCTTCTCCAGCAGATGGTCCTGATCATGTTCGTCATCTATTTCTCCAAAAAGCTCCTCTATTACGTCTTCAATGGTCAATACTCCCGAAGTGCCTCCGTATTCATCCACCACCACAGCCATATTACGCCGCTGACGGATAAATAAGGTAAGCAGATCCTTTACCGGAATCGTTTCCGGAACCACCACCACCGGCCGTATCACCGATATGATGGAAACAGGCTTACGGAACATTTCAAAGGAATGTACATAACCCACTATATTTTCACGGCTTTCCCGGTAAATGAGGATACGGGTAAGACGTGTTTCGGTAAATTTCTGTATCAGGCTTTGTACCGGGGCATTTATTTCCATAGCCACCACCTCCGACCGGGGAATCATACAGGCCCCTGCCTTCACATCTCTGAATTCCAACGCATTCTGAAGTATCTTTACTTCCGGCTCCGTTTCTGTCCTTGTACTCCTTTCACCCAAACTGCTTACCAGTTCTTCAAAATCTTCGGAACGGCTTTCGGTTGTTTCATTGGCCTGCAAATCGGCTCCTCCATCTTTGAATAAAAGCCTTCGCACCTTAAAAAGAAGCATGCTCACCGGCCAGAACAACACATAAGTTACCAAAAAGAAAGGTGCCAGCACCTTTAACAAAGAATAAGGATGTATCCTGCTCACATTGGCTGTAATGGAATCGGCTGTGATAAACAATAACAAAGCCACCACTCCGGTAAACAAAGGGATGGCAATACGGGCACTATTGGGAAGAATCTCCATATCCTTTGCAACGAGAAAAAAGGAAAGGATGAATAGCAATCCAAAAAAGCTTCGTGCTGTTTTCAATGCCAGCGATACCTGTACGGTATGTTTCAGAAAAAGGCGGGCTGCCCTTCCATGCAAGGTAGGATGATGACTCTCCAGCTCCAGCCTTAAGCGCAACGTATTGCCAAATACAGCACGGATGCTGGTATGAAGCAAGAGAGCGACGAATGAGAAGAGACTCAGGAGCAGCATTTATGATTTAAGAATTATTTAGTCTTCTTTATCTCTTCCTTAGGAGGTCTCACACCCATCACAATTTCAGCGCGTATGCGCATTTTGCGACGTACAAAATACATGATCGATGCCATGGCTGTCATCCCTATAAAGAACAATCCTTTGCTGGTCTGGCCCTGAATAAAGATAATGATATCCGTTATCACACAGGCAATGGCAATAACCAGCCACATAATTTCGCTGATCCTGAAAAGTTTGTTTGGTTTCATAGATTTAATGCTGTTTTTTTAGTTATTTCCGTCATCCACGTTCTTATTTCCGGATGGCTTCTTTATTTTATAATGGCTAAAATCTTCATTTGATTCGAGTCCCTCTCCTTCCAGGATCTCATCATCGGCCGTAGTGATGAGTACATGTACATCGGTATAGATAATTCGTTTTTTCTCGTCCCAGATCAGCTTTTCGGTATGCAGGGTTTCGCCTTTTTTATTCTTTACCACCACATGACGAAATGCTTTCATCACATTGTCTTTTTCTTCGCGTATAGCCGAATCGGCAGTGAGGTGGGTGGTCACTAACAGGCTATCGAAATGATGTTTGGTATGAATGATACTGTCGCTGAAAAAGCTCAGATCAATGCCTTTGGGCATCACCAGCCGGGGATTGAGACCGGCATACTGATCCATTACCGGAGCATTCAGTTTGGCTTTTGCCAAACCACTGTCGCTGTATATCATTTCCGCATTGATGGCGGTACGCAATGGCATCTCGGCTCTGAAATTGAGGCTCTTCACCACTGCAATATCATTCTGACAGGAAGAGCATAGCAGTACCGGCAGGAAAAACAAAAGAAGATACAGGAAACGGATCATCCGGTAATGTATGAAGCCGTGGGTTATCAGTCGTTGTATTTGAAACGCTGGAACCAGCGGTCGTTGATAGTAAATCCAAGCACTACCCGTCCGTATGTTTCCTTGATAAGGCCATTCGTGGTGGTGCCCATCTGTCCAAATTCCATGCTTACATTCACCATTGAATACTCGGTATACTTACGATCACGCAGCTGCATAATATCATAATAATGCCGTTTGATCTTAGGCAGGGAAACAGGTAATGCAGCTCCCAAACTCACACCCATCTCCACCAGCTGTGTACCTTCCAAATCCAGATATGTCTGATTGTAACGGAGACCCATACGATAACGCACGATACGGAAATATCCGCCTGTCATACCCGGCTGAAACTGAAAACCGAGCGATCCCTGCATGCTATTCTGCAATCCTCCGGGTGTTCCCCCAAAAGTAAACTGCGACCATTGCTGATAGGTAAAATCGGCCAGCACATTCCATTTATAGCTTTGTCCTATGGAAATACCAATACCGATTTTAGACGGGATACGGGCAATAGCCTTTTGATTGAGAATATTCACAATCGTATCCTTATATACTTCTGTAGTTCCATCGGCCAGGTAGTTGCGGGCCAGTAAGTCATAGGCTCCGGCGAGTCCCATGCCAGGTGAATAGGTAAGCCCTATTCCGAAATTGATAGGATCAATCTGTTTGCGTACCCGTTTTTTCTCGTAGTGGATTGTGTCATCATTACGGTGACTGAAATACTTATTCCGTATCATGGAGTCAATCACACAGTTATTGTATACCACAATGGTATCGGCACGTTTAGGATCGGAATAGGCGCATCCGCAAAGCAGCTTGGGATTTGTCTTTTTGGATAGTCCCACTTTTATCTGTTTCGGTTCCAGATGCGTGGCATCATCTGTACGGTGTACATAATATTTTTTCTTCACTACCGAATCTACGCGGCAATTGCTGTATACTACAATGGTATCCGATCGTTTGGGGTCTACATATGCACAACCTGTTTTGAGCTTGGGGTTGTTGCCCATACGGGAACCGATTTGAAATTTAAACTGCATCCCGAAATCCCATGCTACGTCATGTATGCGGGTATTTTCATCAATGCGTGTATCGTAGTTGTTGGGGCTGTCATACACCACATGGCGTATATTGCTGATCTGTCCGAATTCGAAATTAGCATTGAATCCTGCACTGAGATCCATTCCGGTACGTTCACTAAAACTCTTTCCAAGCAGTTTGGCTCCGCTGCCCATATAGGCTTTGTTAAGACCTCCCTGACCCTGGTAATAATAATCAACCAGTCCTATGGTATCTCTGTTTTGCTGGGTATGGATATTATATCCCACCGTGCTGTATGGCATGACCCCAAAGGATAATCCCCACCAGGGTTTGAGCGGAATACCCACACCTATATAATCGAACGAGGTATTGTTTAACAGAAACTTGGTATCGGTAGTCTGAAACTGGGTGGAGTTGCTCAGCATACCCAATTCGATGGTAGTTACACGCAGCGAGGAATAGGAAGCCGGATTGGTAATATTAATGTAGTTGGGACTGATGGTATCATTTCTCCAGGCATAACCTGCACCACCCATGGCATAATTTTGTGCCAGTCCGGTACCCTGAAGTTCACCAAGACCATATCGGGAATAAGGAGAGCTAGACAGTGTCTGAGCGTAAGCGAAGGAAGAAAGCAGGGCCGGAAAAATAACAAGCAGGCATTTCAACGACAACGGTAACCTAATCTTATTTTTTTCTGACATTATACTCTAAAATTTCATTAAGGCCTTCCAGGACTATATTGGGGTGCGCAAAGATGCGGTTTTTTAACCGTTTCTCAAAAAAATGCGCACCGCCCCCGGTAAGAACGATTGTCGGACTCTTATATTGTGCCATATAAAGATTGATCATCCCCTCTACTTCCTGTACTACACCGTTCATAACGCCCGATAACAGGGAGTCGCGGGTGGTGGTTCCTATCAGGGTATAAAAACCCTCTTCTGCCTTTTCTTCGGGAAGCCGGCCTGTATAAGCATGCAAAGCCTTAAAACGCATATCAATACCGGGAGAAATGCCTCCTCCCAGGTATTCTCCGTTTTCGGAAACATAATTATATTTAATACAAGTTCCTGCATCAATCACCACTATCGCCTGTCCCGGATACCTTTTCCAGGCTCCTACTCCCGCTGCCAGCCTGTCGCTGCCCAGGGTACTCATGCTTTTATACTTATTCTGAAGAGGGGTTGGGGTTAATTCGGTAAAAGGAAGGCTGTTATGCTCCTTTCCATAATCCTCAATAAATGCAGGTAATGACTTGATAACGGAAGAAATCATCATGGCGGAGGGCTGACGGCCATCCAGAAAACGAAGTATGGCCAACGGGTCGGTAAGCTCCAGCACCCCTTCGTGCAGCAAGGTATCTTGCTGAAACAAAGCAGCTTTACAACGCGTATTTCCTATATCCAGAAGGAAGTTCATGAACCAAATCTACAAAAATTTAGGTTCCCACTACCCCGTTTCATAGCTGGCTTTTCTCCCTATATTTTTACAATCATTTTCCCTTCGTTTTTGCCCTCAAACAAATCCATAAATGCAGCCGGGATATTGTTAAACCCTTGCACAATGGTTTCCTGAAAGCTGAGCTTACCTTCTTTGAGCCATATAGCCAGCTGACGCTGTGCCAACGGAAATTTTTCATAATAATCGCTGATAATAAACCCTTTCATCAGGGCACTTTTTACTACCAGGAGGGTTTGAAGACGGGGTCCCATCGGCATCTTGGTTTCATTATAAAGGGCAATTGTTCCGCATACCGGCAGACGGGCAAACTTGTTAATATGGGCCAGAACGGCATCCGAAATCTCTCCTCCCACATTGTCAAAGTATATATCTACACCATTCGGACATGCCTTTTTTACAGCCTCTTGCAGATTGGCTGTTTTATAATTAATAACCTGATCAAAACCGAATTTGGACAAAAGCAGAGCCCCCTTTTTATCCGAACCTGTTATTCCTACCACGGTACATCCCAGCAACTTCCCTATTTGTCCTACCACACTTCCTACCGCTCCGCCCGCTCCTGAAACAACAAGCGTTTCTCCCTGCTTAGGTGCTCCGATCTCGGTAAGACCCAGATAAGCCGTCAACCCGGTCATACCCAATATGCCCAGATACGGTGTAAGCTGATCCTCCGGAGCATCAATCCGGGTCAATCCTTTTCCTTTTGAAACCTGATATTCCTTCCAATCCAGATGCCCGGTAAGAAAATCTCCTTTTTTAAACAAAGCATTATTCCCGCATTCCATTACCTCGGCAATAAGTGCCGACTGGATGGGTTTATTCAACTCAAACGAAGGCACATACGACTTTGTATCGCTCATCCTTCCTCTTAGATAGGGATCAACGGAAACATATTTTGTTTTCAAAAGCACCTCCCCTTCTCCTGCCACCGGCATATCTTCTGTTATAAATTTAAAATCGGCTAATGTCGGTTTGCCTACGGGGCGCTTATTTAAAAGAATGACCTGGTTCATATCGAAATGTGTGTTTGTTCATGTGTTAATGCTCCTGTTATTTTCATACCCGAAGGTATTCAATATTTGATGGTAAGAATTTAGAAGATACAATATCTAAATTAGAGCTTTAAAAACATAAAGACACTTAAAGATGAATGAATTTAGGAAAATTAAACCAGCAAGAAATGCCGATGAATTGTTGGCAAAGCTAAAGGAACGAGGACTGGTTGTTAGAGTTGAGGAGCAAATAGATATTAAACACAAAATAAATTCGATAGGGTATTACCGTTTGAGTGGGGGCTTTCTGGGCAGAGGAGTATACAAAGAAAAGGCTGATTCCTTAATCTGCCATTTTACAAGGGCTTAGCATGGCTCTGTGGCCCCTCACACAAAAAAGAATATTTTCTTACATGTGTACGATATTCTACTTTTTGGGGAGATGCTTTAGTAAATAAAACCTGAAAACATACCCAAAACGGGAAAAGGTTAACGCAATTCAGAAGGAAAGATAAGTTTGATTGGGTCATTGACTCAGAATATGGCGGCTTTTGCTCAGCAAACTGGACGTTCTGCTAAGTCCCGCTTTGCATATCCTGGTTTTAGGATATATTTGAAATAATGAAAATCATTTTCTTATTCGTATTATTTCTTTTCTGTTCTACCATTTGGGCTCAAGATACTCTGATCTGGAAAAACGGAAACCGCAAGTTGACAAAAATCGTATCGAGCGACTCTGTTATTCGGTATCGCACCTATTTAAATGATTTTTCCAGAACTTTTGTTGTAAGCCGTTCTGAAATAGCTTCGATTCATTACCACAACGGAACCATTGAACCTGGCGAGTTAACCAAATATGAAATAAACAGACATATCTGGATTCAATCCCAATCGATACACCCTCTTCTCTTAGGATACCGACAAAACAATGAGCGTTTGTTTGAAGCCGATATGCTTGATTATGTTAGTCACAACACGAATGATCAGCATATTTTATCAGAGATACGGAAGACCCGGAAAGCGAAAAAGTCGCAACGTATAGTCATGTGGAGTGGAGTAGGTATGTTTGGCATGGGACTTTTCCTTGCGTCAAGAGGAACTTCGGGAGGGTATACTAATGATGCGGGATGGGCTTCTGTTGGTTTTATAGTTGCATCTCCTATTATCGAGTCAATGTTTATTATTCCTTTAACTATCAGGAAAGTACATGCTCGTCATGTAAGGAAGTTATATAATTTACAACTGCTTAATTGAACGGCATCCATTCAATTAACGGGTCAGATAGAGGCAACCTAAGGAAAATGTATGGAATTTCTTCTTGCCTTCTGAAAACACTCCTAGCCATTTCTCCAGACGCTTATCATCAATACAAAACCAAGTTCAATGAATTGACTAATAAATACGAGATAGACAAAGGAGCAACGGGCTTTCCCAAAAAAATGGCTGCACACGATATTTGGTTATAGAATCGAATCGTCTATAAACAAGGAGCCCTCCTATTTGAGCAGTACTTTCGTACTTAAGCTTGGAGGGCGTTATTAATACAAATATTATAAGTAATTATAATCGGTATATTCTTATATTTTGATTATCAATATTTTATAAATAGCATACTGATCAGATAAATTTAATTATTTGTCCTTTATACTGTTTCTTTATGCGGATTGCCATACGGATAATTACCTTCTACACTTCTCTGTTTTAATCTCCGTTTCAAAATCATGAAATGGCAGCACCCGACACTAAACGGATCGTCTTTCTTTAGACCCGCACATTGTCTTTATGCCTTTATCCCTATCCTCTATGTAACTGGGGTATGTGCATCTATGCTCGGAGTGTGTGCATCAAGTCTTGCACATTGTGCATCTTCGCTCGGAGTAGATGTATCAAGTCCTGGACATCGTGCATCGATGCTTGGAGTATGTGCATCAAGTCTTGCACAGGATGCATCTATGTTCGGAGTATATACATCAAGTCTTGGACATCGCTAATTGATGCCTGGAGTATGTACATCAAGTCTTGGACATCGCTAATCGATGCTTGGAGTATGTACATCAAGTCTCGTACATAGTGCATCAATGCCTGGAGCATGTGCATCTATGCTCGGACAGGATGCATCAATGCTTGAAGTGCGTGCATCTATGCTCGGACGTGGTGCATCGATGCTTGGAGTAGGTGCATCTATTCATGCACAAGGGATAAGCACTTTTAAGGAATGGGCGGGTATACTAACAGGAAAGATAACGGCTTAAGAAACAGCTCCTTCTTCTTTTTTCCGGTTTTTAAGGATGTACAGGGCTCCTCCTACCCCAACGGCACAAAACAAGATACCAACCCAGAGGTTGGTAGCGTTTGACATACGATAGAGCTCTGCACCGTCTTCATCTATCTTTGTAATGCCTGCATTGACACCCTTATTGACCGGGAAACTGGTATCCATGTAAAAGGTATAAGTCTTTCCGGGAGTGATGGTATTATAAAGCGGTGTGTACTGAATATACTCATCGCGGGTCATGGAAATGCCCACTTTATCCTGCTGGCCTTCGAGTGTAAAAACAAACTCGAAATACCTTCTTCCCTTCATCATCCATTGGTCAATGCCTTTGTCTGTCACTTTGGCCTTGATAACCGTCATGTCGGGAACCTTCAGCGTAGCGCGGTAAATGAGGAGTATTCCGGCAAACAGAATAAAGGCAAAAAAAACAGGAATGAAAATTCTGGCAAATTTATCAGACATAAAAAACAGGTTGTCGGGTAATAAACAAACTATCGTACTATCACCAGTCGTTTATTAACCACGCCTTCTGCATTCGTAATATTTATATTGTAAATGCCGGCCTTCAGGCTGCTGGCATCCATGGTAATTTTGTTTTCCATCACCTTGCTCATCACCATTCTGCCGGTAAGGTCATATATATTCACTAATGCCTGCCCCTGTAAACCGGAATAATCAATGGTAAATGTATTGGTTGCCGGGTTGGGGTATACATTGATACTGGTATTATCCGGTTTATTTTCAACGATGTTCGTTGCCAGACATCCCATCAGATTATTAAACGCGGTAGTATTTCCATTGAACACATCCATATCCACATCGCCCGAAATTCCGGGAACGGCACCTGTCCAGGAATATTGTTTAAACGCCCAGGTGGTCCATGATCCTAAGCTGGCAGGAGGCGCTGTAGAGCTTCCATCAGGATCGGCCATCCAGAGTTTATAGGTATTGAGCGAACTGTTCAGATAAGCTGCTATGGAGCCATCAGTATAAAGGATAGGAGCTACTCCGGTAGCGGACTGTACAGTAGACATCCATGTTTGTACCCACGATGTAAGCTGAGCGCTGGTGAAATAAGAAGTGAGGGCCGGTCCGCTTGGGGGATCTTCCAGATCCAGCACCGGTGGCACTTCACAAGCTTTGATATGCGATCCGGCCACACTCAAAAAATAATTGGCTTCGGCAGTAGCGGTATTTGATTCTGCATGGGAAAAATGATACGCTCCCATTTTCATTCCGGCAGCTTCTCCATTGGTTACATTGTTCAGATACTGACTGTCGGTAATGGTAGTGCCTTCGCTGGACTTGGCCCAGGCAAAGGTATAACCCGCTCCTTTTACCTGTGTCCAGTTGATGGTGCCCTGGTAACTGGAAACATCAATACCCAGCAGAGTGACATTCGGCGCACCGCTTGTATCTCTCCATACCAACGTGGAATAAGGTGAACCGGTATTGGTCAAACAACCCGATACGGTGGTAAGCAGTTTTACGGTACCTGTGAAGGTGGCTGTCCATTGTATATAAGGAGCCGTAGAACAGTTTGTCCTACCGCAATTATTGGCATAGCAGAGTTTGGTACTCGTGCTGTTATCATACAAGGTCAGTTCGGCATCCCACGACTGGCTTCCGCCAAAATCGCTGCAATACGTCCACTGATAGGTGTCGCCGTTTGTTACATCAAACAGGGTCCAGTTGCCTGCGTTCATGTATGCGCTCACCGTGGTCCATGAAGAAGAGGTGGTTGAAAAGGTAGACGTAGGATATTGATTGGTATACGAAGTACATCCTCCTGCCGAAGGGTTGCAGGTCTGTGCTTGTATCTCCGCACAACAGCTCAGGATAAAAATGACAAAGAGTAATGATTTCCTCATTTTTTTGGGTTTAGGCAAGTTTCAAAACAGGGCTTCTTTACAGGGCCGCCGGCTGAATAAATAGAATGTGATGGATTTCTTACCAACAAATCTAATCTAAAATCTCTGATTCCGAAATATAATTAGCTTATCCTGAGGGGATACGGGAATTCAACACATTTATTGATAGGTCCACAAAGGGAGGAAACAATAGTGAACCTATACCGGGGCAAAAAAAAAGCGCCTCCATTTTCATGAAAGCGCTCGATTCTATATCGCTGTTCTTTTAATTAGGAGCCCATTTGCCGCACTTGGCACAGTTCTCTTTCTTATTACCAAAACCGCAGTCATTGCAAAGCTGGGCAGGCACACCATTGTTAGCCACCCATTTTCCGCATTTTACACAGTTGTCTTTCTTATTGCCAAAACCGCAATCATTGCAAAGACGGGCAGGAACACCGTTGTTGGCTACCCATTTTCCGCATTTCACACAGTTGTCTTTCTTACTTCCAAAACCGCAATCATTACAAAGCTGAGCTTTGAAACTGGTTACAGGCTCGTGGTGCAAAGGAGCAAAAGAGGTAAATGCCAGAAACACCAGACTAAGGGCAAACAGCTGAACAGTTTTCATAGGTTTTGTTTTGTGTTATTATTCTTATTGTACCACTAATTTCTTGAATCCTTTAGCGCTGGTATTGGCCACCTCGATGGTATAAACACCTTTTGCAAAAGGAGAAACATCAATCACCGTTTTCTGGTTGGTAACGGTAGACTGATACACCACCTGACCTACCATATTATAAATCCGGATAGTGAGGTCTTTTGTTTCCGCTCCTATCTGCACCGTCACTTGATCCATGGCAGGGTTAGGATACACAGAAATAGCGTTATTCAGTTCCAGTTCGTTAATACCTGAATTGATAACTGTTCCAGCCGGGTGACGGATATTGGAGTGTGATGTATTGATCAGTGTACGTGTAGGGTTACACTGTATATCCCAGTTTGTCTGAACTCTCCAGCTGCCTAAATGTTGCAGCGTAGCATTCCAGCCCACATCGGTTTGGGTAAGCTGAGATCCGGCCACACTGTTTACAATATTCCAGGTCCCGTTGGTTGAATCCTTTCTCCATAAATCATACGATATCAAGGTAGCCGAAGGCAATGGCACCGGCTGCCCTTCTATTTCGTAAGCATTCCAGGTAAAGGTTCCGAATGTCTGGTTGATATAGATGGTGTTATGATAAGGGCTCATCGGGCTGTAATTACCCAGAGAGTCTCTGATCTGTAATTTATACCGGTAGGTACCTGCATTCGGATCGCCGGTGTTCGGAAAATACTTATGCCGTACCGTATCGGTAAATGCACTGAATGATGTATCTCCTATAGCACCTATACGCTGATATCCGGCTCCTGTTTCACGATACACGATGAAGGAATCTACCTTGGTATACCGTGTTTTTTCCCAATATATAATATTGAATTTGGATGAATCGTCAACCGTTACTTCACAAATACTTGGAGGAGCAGGTTGAGCAAGCACTGTAGTAGAGAATACCGCTGATGTATTGGAACAACCGTTACCATCGGTATACGAATACGTGATAGGGAATGTACCTCCACCTGCTACGGAAGGACTAAAGAGACTGCCGCTTACACCTGTTCCGGAGAATGTTCCGCCGGTAGGCACACCTACCAGACTGGCAGGAGCATCATTATAATAGTAAGTTGCATTCAATCCGCTGAAGCTTACCACCGGTAATGGATTCACCGTGATAACAGCTGTTGCGCTGACACTGGCACATCCGCCGGAGGCAGCAATGGTATTGGTTACGGTATAGGTTCCCGGTACGCTGCCCGAAAGATTAATCACACCGGTAGCTGTGCTTACAAATGCAAGCCCGGTAGGGTTGGCGCTAAACACACCTGTGCTGGCTCCGCTACCCATAACAGGTGAAGGATTGGCAGCACTGCTGCAATACGCAGCTGATGGATAGGTAAATGATGCCATCGGGGCCTGTGTGATGGTGATATTAACGTTGGATGAATTGGAACAAGTACTGTTGGTATTATACGTTACCGTATAAGTACCCGGTGCCGATGCAGCCAGATTAATCAATCCGTTGTTGGTATTCAGAAATACAAGACCTGCAGTGGCTGAAAAAGACCCTCCAGACACTCCGGTGATCAATGCACTCGGATCGTTACCCGACTGGCAATAGGTGCCCGAAGCATAACTGAATCCTGCATTATCCAATGGGTTTACAACCACAGAAACAATCTGTCCTCCGCCTACACAACCTGCTCCTGATGTAGGTGTAACCGTGTAAATAACATCCTGTACTGTAGCGGAATTATTTACGATGGTATTGGTGAGACTGTTTCCTGTTTGAGCCGTTAAGCTTTCACCCGTTGTATTCAGGTTGTCGGTAGCTATCCAGCTATAGGTAGCTGGGGTGGTGCTGATCAATGGAATGTTTACCGTTCCACCGCTGCAGATGGTAGCATTGGCACTGCTGATCATGATCGGTGAAGGATTTACCGTCACGTTTACCGTCTGTGCTATACCGGCACAACTTCCTACCGTAGATGTAGGTGTAACGGTATAAACTACATTTTGTGCAACCGATGTACTATTCGTGATGGTATTGCTCAGGGTATTACTGGACTGGGAAGAAACATCTTCACCGCTCGTGTTTACGTTATTGGCGGCGCTCCATATATACGAAGAAGCTACGTTACTGGTCAACGGAATATTTACTGTTCCACCTCCGCAAATGGTAGCCGACGAAGCGCTCGTCATAGAAGGAACAGGATTCACCGTAACCGTAACTGTTTGTGGTGTTCCGGCGCAACCACCCAGGATGGTTGCTGTAGGTGTTACGGTATACATTACATTCTGTGTGCTGTTGCTGTTGTTGGTCAACAGATCATTGATGGTACCTGTAGCTTGTGCCGTGGTACTTTCACCGCTTACATTGGAGTTGGTAGCTGCCATCCAGGAAAACGAGGAAGAGATGGAAGCGCTGAGCGACAGATTAACAGGATCGCCGCTGCAAATGGTTGCTGTAGCGTTGCTGATCATAGAAGGTACCGGATTTACCGTTACCGAAACAGATTGAGATGCTCCTGCGCAACCACCCGATACAGATGCAGGCGTAACGGTGTAATACACCACCTGTGAGCTGTTCGAATTATTGACAATGGTATTGTTTAAGGTAGCCGTTGTTTGAGAAGTAAGACTTTCGCCTGTTGTATTGGGATTATCCAATGTGGCGCTCCAAACAAAATTAGCAGCGATATTGGTGGTGAGCGGAATGTTTACCGCACCTCCACTGCAAATAGTAGCTGATGTACCGCTGGTCATAACCGGAGCGGGATTCACTGTAACGGTAACCGTCTGCGATCCCGCGCAACCGCCTACCACAGCTGTAGGAGTAACGGTATAAACCACATTCTGCGCTACAGCCGAAGTGTTTACAATCGTATTGCTCAATGTGCTGGGCGATTGTATAGTAGTGCTTGCTCCGGTTGTGTTGGCATTGGCAGCAGCTATCCAGGTATAGTTGGATTGTACATCGCTTGTCAACGGAATATTCACGGTGGCACCGCTACAGATGGTAACAGCCGATGTGCTGGTCATTACCGGTTTAGGATTCACTGTAATAGTAACCGTTTGGGGAGTACCTGCACAGGTTCCTCCTACCGAGGTAGGTGTAACGGTATAAGTAACTGTTTGTGCCGTCAGCGAGTTATTGGTAATCACATCGCCCAGCGTTGTGGCCGATTGTGGGGTAAGACTTTGACCACTTGTATTTGGATTGCTGGATGCCATCCAGCTAAAGTTTGAAGCTACACTGCTGGTAAGCGCAAGTCCTACCGATTGTCCGCTACAGATGGTCAATGCCGAACTGCTCGTCATCAAAGGTGTAGGGTTTACGGTAATCGTTACCGTTTGGGGTGTACCTGCACAACCACCGGAAACACCGGTTGGAGTAACCGTATACACGACACTGGTAGATGAAAGACTGGACGTATTAACCAGGTTATTGTTGATGGTGCTTGTTGACTGAGTACTGGTGCTTGCTCCGGTTACCTGGCTATTACTTGCTGCTACCCAGCCATACGTGGCGGCTACACCGGTATTGGTGAGGGGGATATTAAGCGATTGTCCGCTACAGATAGTGGCTGACGAAGCGCTGGACATTACCGGAGGGTTGACACTGCAAAGAATTTCATCCAGATGCCGGGTCCATACACCCAGTCCGGTGCTTCCAACAAAAACATTGTTTCCGTTTACTGCAAAACCATAATGGTTGATGCTGGGCAATCCGGTGTTGATGGCTGTCCACGTAGCACCATTATTGGTGGATACATTTACTCCATAACCAATCGCATAAATATTGGCACCGCTTGCATTCACCTCATAAACACTTCCTACTATTCCGGTGTTGGACAAGGTCCAGCTGGCTCCGCTGTTAGTAGATAAGTATACAGCGTTACCGCTTCCGACAATGGCAAAAAGATTGGTTCCGCTGGAGGCAAGTGAATAAACCCAGCCAGCAGGCAGGCCTGTATTGACTGTTGTCCAGCTTGTTCCGTTATTGGTAGATACAAATACACCTTTGGTATCGGTAGCAGCAAAAAGACTGGTGCCGATGACTGCCAATGAATTAATATTGCTGCTGGTGAGGCCGCTATTGACCGCAGTCCAGCTTGTTCCGTTATTGGTGGATAAAAACACACCTCCTCCGAAAGTTGCTGCAAACAGATTGGTTCCGATAACAGCAAGCTGTTGTATGTTGGTGTTTGATAAACCCGAATTCACAGCAGTCCAACTGGCTCCGTTGTTGGTGGTATAAAATACACCAGCGGCAGTGCCGACAAATGTGGTAGACCCCATCATGGCAAAAGCCTGTACCGTGGAATTGGTAAGACCGATATTCACCCCGCTCCAATTGGCTCCATTGCTACCGGTTAAAAAAGCACCGCTACCATTGCCACCCGCATATAAGTTACCCGACCCATCCAGCATGATAGCACGTATATCGGATGTAATAAGTCCGTTGTTGGATGTGGCCCAGCTCGTACCAAAGTTGCCTGTCACTTCCACACCTGTGGCATTGGTACCAATGAATATATTGGCTCCCATCACCTGCACAGCATTTACAAAGGCTGTGGTGATGCCTGTATTCACGGCATTCCAGGTAGTTCCGAAATCTGTTGTCTTATATACACCTGCTCCTCCTGTACCTGCATACAAATCGGTACCATCAAAGGCCAGACAATTAACCGTCAGGCTTAATCCGCTAAGACCGGTATTTTTTGCCGTCCAGGTTGTTCCGTTATCGGTAGACACGTATACTCCGGATCCATTGGTTCCGGCATATATGCTGGAACCACTTGTCTTCATCGCTATCACGGATGTCTGTGTACCGTTGGCCAATGTCCAGGTTACTCCATCGTTGGTTGAAATATAAACGCCGGTTGTTGTAGCGGCCAGATAATCGCTTCCCACTACCACCAGGGTAGCATTGATAAGTGTAGAGCTTTGCTGGTTCCAGCTTGTACCATTATTGGTAGACCGATAGATACCTCCGTTATTGGAGGCAATAAGTGTGGTGCCAAGTTCCACAATCGACGAGCCGGAGTAGAAACCTCCGCCCAGTATAACCGACCAGCTGGATCCGTTATTAGTAGACAGATACAGCCCGTTATCTCCGGCCGCAAATATGTTGGAACCGTTTAACATCAAGGTATGAAAGGCATAAATGCCATATCCATTAGCCGAGAGGTTCCAGTTAGCCCCGAAATTGGAGGATGAAAAAATACCGCTATTTTGGGTACCCGTAAAAAGCGTGGTTCCGTCAGTAGCAAAGCAATTCACTTTGCCGGTAGTGTATGGACCATTTGTCTGTGTCCACTGGGCTGGTGCATTCAGTCCGCAGAGAACAAAAAGGATGAGGAATAGCTTGTAGCTTACTTTCATGTGTGTTTTTTTTCAGATTATCTTGTCGAAAGTCTCTTTCAACGAATAAATGTACAAAAAAAAGCACCCGGAGCGGGTGCTTGTGGATAATATTCAAAACAAGAAACCAGGACGCTAAGCCCCTCACTATCAGGATCAAATCTCAACACCCATCACCAGGATATCGTCTGTTTGTTCAATATTTTTTCTGAAATCAACGATAAACTTATCCAATGCGGCTTTCTGATCAACCATGGGCATATCCTGTAAGGACAAAATAAGTTCACGAAAACGCTTTTTAGTCAGTTTCTTTTTATTCTCTCCTCCAAACTGATCGGCAAAACCATCGGAGAAAATATAAATCTTATCTCCCGTTGTCAGTTCAAACCGGTGTGCATTAAATGTATGACTTATATAGCTGTGCGCTATCGGATGTTTATCGGCTTTTATTTCGGTCAGCTCCCCTTTTCGTATCAGCCACAACGGATTATTGGCACCGGCCCAGGTAAGCACATTGGTCTTTGGATCAAAACAGCAAAACGAGATATCCATACCATCGTTAATCTCTTCCTCACTTTGGGCAAAATAGTCTATCACCAGCTCGGCAGTCTTGGTAAGGATAGCATCGGGAGTACGTAATCCAAGCTCGCGTACTGCCCGGTATAAAGCATTATTACAAACCACGCTCACCATGGCTCCGGGAACACCATGTCCGGTACAATCGCAGGCGGCAAACAGTACAAAACCATCTACCGCTTCCATCCAGTAAAAATCGCCGGCTACAATATCCTTGGGTTTATACAGGATAAATGATTTAGGCAGGTGACTCGCTACCGTTCTGGCCGATGGCAAAATAGCATTCTGTATCCGTTTGGCATAAACGATACTATCCTTGATATTTTTGTTCGATTCCGACAGCTCTCTTGTTCGCTCGCTTACGGTCTGCTCCAGGATGGCTTTCTCCTTAGCTATTTTTGAAGTGCGGTAATTGATAAAAGAGAAGATAGAAACCACAGCTATCACAACCGCCAGGGTATAAAACCACCATGTTTGCCACCACGGCGCCCGGATGCTGAATGTAAACGAAACCGGAATGGTATTGCTGATGCCATTGCTGTTGATGGCTTTTACTTTAAAGGTATAACTCCTTCCGGGAGTAATGTTCGAAAAGTTAGCTTCGGTGCTGGATGATAACGGAGACCAGCCTGTATCCTGCCCCTCCATCTTAAATGAATAAAGGATCTTATCCGTGGTAAGGGCTTTGAAATGGAATGTCAGGTGATTCTCGGTATACGGCAGGGTGAGATGCCGGGGCAGATTGTTTTTCACATCTACCGAGTCGGTATATTTTTTCCAGTCCACCGATCGGTAAGCAAGCAGGATATCAGTCAGGATGAGTTTAGGAGCCGTGGTATTCTCCACATCAAACTTACGGTTGTAGGCGCATAATCCGTTATTGGATCCGAACCAGACCAGAGCGGGATTATTTTTAGATACCTCTATGCTGCTTACTTCCCCGCCTTTAAAGCCTTCGTTTTCTCCGTAGTAACGTACTGACTGTACACCTATATCATCAGTCAGCTTAATGCGGTTAATTCCTTTTTCCGTTCCGGCCCAGATACATTTATCAATGGGATCCCATTCCATAGCTTCGATAAAGTTCGAACACAATCCGTCTGCGGTGGAGATGGTGGTAAACTTCTTTCCGTCATAACAACAGATTCCTTTTTCCTGTGTTCCGAAAAACAAGACGCCTTTATCATTCTCGGTGATGGACCATACAAACTTATCTACCAGTCCCACTTTCCGTGAATAAGGAGTAAATGTGGTACCGTCATAAAAAAGCACTCCTATATCCGAAGTGCCTATCCACAAATTATCTTTTGAATCGAGAAACAGGGTAACGATATTGTTAGATGGCAATCCGTTTGCCATGCTGTAATTTTTTACTTCCTGATTTTTGTTGACACAAAACAAACCCGAACCAAAATCACCGATCCAGGTATTTCCTTTTTTGTCAAACATAATTTTTACCGGTTCCACAATATTATCCACACCAGCTTTCGCAATATGGGAGGAAACAGTAAAATGATTTTCTTCCTTTTTCAGTACATACACCCCTTCATTCACCACTCCGGCATAGATATCGCCTTCTTTATTCTGATTGATGGAAATGATATTCGTATTCTTCAGCTGATCGGCAGGGACAATGGTTTTGTTGGCATTCAATACATTCAATCCAAGCCCTTGTGTTCCGATAAGCAAGGCACCGTTCCTATCCATGTGTATGCCACCAATCTTATTGCTCGATAATCCCTGTTTGGCGGTATAGGTGCTGAACGATTCGTTGTTAAACAAATCGGCTCCTCCATTGGTGGTACCGATCCAGATATTGCCTTCGTAATCACAGCTGATGCTATACACCTGGTTGGATGATAATCCATTGCTTTCATCAAACTGGATAAAATCCTTGCCATCGTATTTCAGAATCCCTTCCTGATCGGTGGTGAGCCATATATTGTGATTTTTATCTTCCAGCAAACCGAAGATCTTGTCGGTCTTGGCCAGCTTTTCAGGCAGACTGATCTTCTCGAATTCCGATCCGTTGTATTTCAGAAAGCCATGTTCGGCCGTACCGGCAAACCAGAGATTTCCTTTGGAATCAACCAGGATGGAATAAAACGATTTGGTACCTACTTCTTTGGTATGTGAGAAATTGGTGATTTTACTTCCGTCATATTTCGAAATTCCGTCGTTGGTGGCAAACCAGTAATTGCCTTTGGTGTCTTTGGCTACGGCAAACACCGTATTGCTCAGCAATCCATTGCGGGAGGTGATCTTTTCAAATTCCTTTCCATTGTATTTGCTGGCTCCGCCCCGGTCCGTAGCAAACCAGATGGTGTTGGCATCATCAATAAAGATGGAATTGATATGCATATCGCCGAGGCCTTCCTTTTTGGAATAGTTCCTGAACTTGACTCCATCGTATTCCGATACCCCGTCGGTGGTACCTATCCAGATGTTTCCCTGTTTATCCTCATTGATACAGGTCACATCATCGGCAATGAGGCCGTCGTTGAGACTGAAATTCTTAAATGCTTTCCCGTCAAACCGGCTGATCCCTGTTTGGGTACCAAACCATACATAGCCCCGGCTATCCTGAAAGATGCTGTTTACATTGGAGCCTATCAATCCTTCCTTGGTACCAAAATATTTAAAATTGTATTGCTGTGAATAAGCGCTGTGGATAAAGGCAAAAAAGAGAAGAAGAAATATGGACGGAAGCCAGTGCCTTTTCATTCCTATAAAAGTAGTGTGTTTACAGATAGGTAAAATTAATATTAATAAGTGATGATAAAATTATCCAACAGAAGACTATAAGACACTGTATATTAGTGAAATAAGGGAATGAGGATGGAAGAAGGGGGAATATCAGGCGCAGTGTTGCAAGGGATGGGGATACTTTCTTTTCCGGGTTATTTCCTCTCGTCCGGAAATACATCCTTTGTTCTTTTCTTCATCTCTTCTGCAATCACCTTTCCGTCTTCACCTTGTTCGTGCAGATGTTTTTGAATGTTGTCATAGCTTTTGGCATCCCTGTTCTGACTTAATTTGAAAACATTCTCCATTTCTTTCACTTCTATTTCAAAGGCTACAATGGCCTTCATCATTTTTTGCAGATAATCTTTAGGCAGGTTGTCATAAACGGTGGGCGATTGAGTATTGTTGCTTTCAAAATGTAAGGAGGTCTTGCGAAGTATGGCTTCCAGTGCGTCTTCTTCCAGAAAGCGGATAACACCCCGGGCGTGTACACTCATATAGTTCCAGGTTGATGCCTGATGAGGATTGCTGTACCAGGTGCCGCTTACATAGGCATGGTGACCGGTAAAAACCGCCAATACATTTTCATTGTGTACAAAAGCCTTATGATGATCGGTGTTTCGCATGATATGACCACTCAGGAATTTCACCCCGTTGCGTTCTTCCATAAAAATGGGAACCTGGGTGGCCACCGGTTTGTTGGACGAATCGCATCCCGTGAGAAAAGCAAAGGGATATTGCTGAATAAACTCTTTCAGCGTCTCTTCATTTTGTTCTTTGTAATATGGGAGATCGTACATAATAGCATGTTTATTTGGGACAAGACAAAGGAAAGGAATTTCCGGAAGACTTGATATTGGGTGGGTTATGTTTAAAAGTCTCCTTCCCTTTAATTAAGTGTACTTTAACCCCGTTTAATAAGCATAACCCAACCTCATGCAAGATCAGACAACCGTTCAGCAACTTTCAAAACTTTATATAGCCAACGATAATGGTGTGCTGCGTGCGACACTTCCCTATCAGCTATTCGGGCCCCTGGCAATGAAAGGCAGCAGTTTCTATGTTGGCAGCAACGAATGGTTAAACAAACCGGTCACTCAAATCACCCTTGAAATAACCTGGCTGGTGAATACACTTCCCAAAAACTTCGGCGATTATTACAAATCTTATGCTCCAGCTAATGTATATGGTAATGATTCCTTTCGGGTCAATTGCTCCGTATTGAACCAAGGCACCTGGTATCTACTGAATCCGGAGCCAATGAACTTATTTGAAACGGATGAGCAGGGAACGCTGCTCCCGTCTACCACATTATGTTTACAGATATCGCAGGAATTATTGACGATAGATCCCTCTCTTATCAGAGAGCCTGTTAACTACAATCCGGATACGGTGGCTGGTTTTATGAAGATGGAACTTGTTGCTCCGGATCATGGTTTTGGAGCGGATCTTTATGTGACGGTTTTATCAGATGCTGTACAAAATAAGACTCCCTTGCCCTTCCAGCCTTATTCTCCAAGGGTTGATAAATTAAAGGTAAGCATGTGTTAGCTTTAGAGGTAGAAGCAACTTGTCAGAATACATTTTCAATATCACCGAGGTTGATATCTGCTATATATTGTTTTGAAAGAAGCGTTTCTTTGTCTTTCAAAAGTTGTTCTCTCTTTTCATCATCCAGATCGGATTTAAACAGTTCTTTCAATCCCTTTCCGGTATAAAACTCCACGGTGTCTTTATTCACATCAATGATACCGGCATTCATCAATGTTCCGTCTTTTAAAAGAATGGTAACCGCCTGTCCGCTATTCTGTTTGTTAAAGAGATTCTTCTTCAGAAAATTAACAGCCTGACTGGCTGTGATACCTGTTTGAAAAGGGAGCTTTGTGATAATAACACCTGGGCCCTTCGGTTTTTCGCCTTTATGATTCATGGCTTTAATTATTTGGGTTCATTATTTTTATTTCCTGGGGTTCAGGCTTTGCTTTGTGCGTATAGTTATAGGCAAATGAAAACAGAATGGATATGCCCAGCACCATTCCCATACCGAGGTTGTTTTTGCACCGGTCTATCGACATACGTCTGGAACGGTTAGATACTTTGTTTCTGGCTGTACATAAATTGTGGATGTCAATCAGGTATGCTTTATAATCTTCCATGGCTGTACCCTTATCTCCGTTATTATAAACCATCAACTCGTTGTAATAATTTTCAAGCTGGTTTGGCAATTGCAGTTCCAGGTATGTCCTGGGGGGTGTGAGACCCGCTTTTTCAAAAATTCCGCTGAAGGTATGGATGAACAAAACAACGGAGATGAGTAAAAATACACCTGTTAGTAAACACTGTGTGAGAAAGACAACATTGGCGTTTCCCGAAATTTTGTAATCAAAGGTAATGAGGGAATAATTGAGCCATCCCCCGATCAGGGTCAGGATGGTAAGGGAAAGATTGAGTTCGGAATCAATGCTTCTCTTTTCCTCCAGTTCTTTATAGTACAATTCTCTGTAGAATTCAATCCTTTCCATTTACTCAAATTTAACGAAAAAAAGCGAGGTTTAAAATGGTTTCATTTAAAGAATTGACCCCACGCTAAAGCGTGGGGTTCGAGACTCGAAGCAGTCAAGGGATTTAGCCCTGACATTCGTTACGGATCAGGGCTAAAGCCCTGTAGATAAGCGTTTGATCCACCCCACGCTAAAGCGTGGGGTTATGCATTCATGGTATGTAGAGGAATTATAAAATCAAAGGGATTGAGCTTTTTAATTACAATTTAATGTCGCTCCCCATCATCTGGATTGGTTGTTGTAAAGAAACAGAACCAACCCCAGCTCCATGAAGCATATCATTACCCTCCTGTTCCTCTTAGGTCTGAACACCGGTTTCTTTGCTCAGAAACAAAACCCTCCCTGTGAAGCCGGGGAAGAAGGCATCTTTCAGAATACCACCACCGGACAACATTACACCTATAAGATCACCCGGAACGATCCCTATGCCCTGCCCCGTTATGGATTGGATTTAAAAGCACAGTTTGATTTTTCCCGTTTTACAGCGTGTGATATCGGTTTGTATCAATTCTTCCGTCCCAACCGCGACAATGAATTTCGTATCGGAGCCATCTTCATACTCGGAAATTTGAATGATACCGTAAGGAGTCCGCAGTCCACCATCATCGCGTATAATAACTACATGTACTCCCTCGACTTACATTACTGCTGGTTCTTTTATCATCACATCAGGAAGAAGCTGGATGATGAAATCCAGAAGCAGGTAGATACCAAACGGAATCCCAATAAACGCATAAACAATTCCTGTTTTGTGAAACATCTGATTCAATATGGACTCGCTGTGGGCGCACAAGGGTTTTATGGGAATACTGGATCATACGTAAAACCGACGCTCACCAGCGATCTTCCCCTCACCTATTCCTTTCCGTATGAAAGTGTCGTTTTGTCTTTGGGCCTGGAACAACGCAACTCCTCCTGTTTTGGTTACCAAATCAAGGGAAGGGCTGCAGAAGAAGATCATATATTCTGGCTTTCCGGTTTCTATCTGCGCTTTCTGTATGCTCCATTGCTCACCAATCAATATATCAATGCCGATCAACATGTACAGGAACGATTTTCCGCTCCATCCGATCATATGGGTTTTGCGTTGGGAGGTTACTTTGACATGGATCGCATCATATACCAGGCCACAGTAGAAACAGGCATCATGCCCGGAATGGGTTGGTATTTCAAACTGGGCTTTCCGCTTACGGAGTATGGTCTTTACCGGTCTAAGAAGAATATCAGAAGACCTTTGTTAAAAGGGAAAGGGATGGATGGGTTTTAGGTGCGGAGGGCTTACCCAGCTGAATTAAATGTTGTTTTTTTCTATCCGAATAATCGCCTCAATCAATGCTTTTACTTTGTCCCCGAGCATATTTTCCGGATAATTGCCATTGTATTCAGCCAGTATTATTGAATGTCCTAGTTTATCCAATACAGAAAGTCTCTTCCAACTCGTACTGCTGTCACCTGATATTTTCTTGTTCTCAAGCGCAACAGCAACCAAATCCTTAAAAGATACAGTTTGATCTTTGGGCAGAAATCGTTTCAGGATGGCACTTGATTTTTCAGCTTTTAAATATCCCTCTTTGAAATCAAAGGTTAGCACATCGGGCACACGCACAATTTTATATACCTCAATGCCAAGAAATACAACTATAAGAAGCACCCAGAAAATCAATGGGTTCGCATGATCTGCAAGTAGGTAATAAATAACAACAGCTAGTGGCACTCCCAGGATGCAACAGATGAGCACGAAAGGTTTCACAGAGCCCACATCCCCGCTATTCAGTACCAGACTTTGTTCCGTAGCAAGTATTCTGTCGTCCAGCTGATGCAGGGAGAACAGATCTTTTATTTCTTGAATTTCCTTTTCCGGCCAGACCTTATTCATTGTTCTTTAATCTCATGGAAGTGCTCACTTACTATCAATGCCTTTTCGGCTCATAAATATAGGCTGAACCTGCCCTTTCTATCGGGTTGGCTCCCTGGGCATCCCGGTCATCAAAACGACAACCGATGATAGCCGATAATCCGGAAACGCAAACACTAAACCCGAATTTGAGCCAGGGCCTTCTGACAATGGGCATGATCTTTTTATATTCATACCAGCTACCCCCTTTATCCAATTTGAAAATATAAGCGGCTCCCACGTATTGCAGATTCTCATCATTACTCTCCGTCACACGATCACCGAAAGCCGTTATGGCCAGTATGCTGTCATTCATACTTGCTGCCATGCCAAAATAAGCATGATGCATCCGGTCTTTTGCCTGTAATGTTTGTTTGATCTGCCACGATCCATTTGTTTTTCTATATACATAGGCCACTCCAGCCGACTCATATTTATGCGTTGAATCCCAGGTGACAACCATTTTCGTATTGGGAATATGTCCTGTTTCCACTACACCATATGCGCATACGACTACGCAATCATTGCTGCAAGCTACGGCACTTCCAAAACCACCTATGGCAGGAAAAGGGTTATTTAATTTCTGCACCAGCTTCCATTCTCCTGTTCCATTTAATTCATAAATGCATACATAACCTGCAGCCGAAATAACGATCCTGTTCCCACAAACGGATATCGCCCCTCCGAAATCCCGGGTCGTCTTATCTTCCGGCAGAATGTCCTTCATATCACCGAATTTCCCGTCTGCCCCTTTTTTAAAAACATATACGACTCCATTCTGACCACTCAAAAAAGATGCTCCCAAACTTTTCTGCCAGGCACATACAACAGCATATTTTTCCGTGATGCAAACTTTTTCTCCAAAGTAATCTCCCTCTGCCCGTTTACCTTTGGGCAACATCAACTTCTGTACCTTGGTCCATTTACCATCAGCCTGACATTGGTATATATATGCCGATCCTCTGCAGCCCAAATAACCCATATCCGTAGCTTCCCGCTCCCCCCTTGCACCAATGATGGCAAAATCTTTACACATACTTACCGAAGTGCCGAATATGATACCATATACCGTATCATCACTTTGCACTTTCTGCACCTCGGTCCACTTTCCTGAATTCGTTTTTTCATAAAAGTATACAGCCCCCATATCTCCCAGGATATTATGCTTATACATTTGCTTGCAATTCCGGCTTCCCATCATGGCACGATTTCCATCCATCGCGCAAGACCAGCCCACTTCATCATAAAGCGATCGATCAGAAGCTACTATTTTGGTGCATTCCGGATTGGGATTTTGAGCAAAACTCATCCATCCCGTCAGGAGCATAATCATAATAAGTAAGGATGACTTGAGCGCTTTGTTCATGATTTGGTAGTTACCGGTGCAATGCAAGAGATGTTTCGTTTAACCTTTCGACTTTAATTTCTTCCCGCACCAGGGACAAAACCGGATGGTGATCACAGACGATCCTCCATCGTGAATAGGAATTCCAAACGCTCTGGCCTTCTTGTTATGGCTGATCACAGAATCGTAGTTAATCTGTTCACCCTTGTTTTTTTATCTTCAATTAAATGATAAGCCATATCCAGACAACAATATTTCCGGTAATCAATCCCGCCTTTTTTAATGGCTTGTTTTAAAAACCAGTGGCCGCATTCATTATCCTTCCCTATTTCATCCCGGTATTCCTTTCCTTCGGGTGATTCAGACAACTCCCTTGAAAGCGGGAACTTCGAATATATCTTGTGTAATTTTTTGAATCGTTTTAATTCCATAATTACTTTCATATTACGTTTTGATTCAACAGCACCTAATGCTCTTACTCCCAAAATGCAGGCTCCATGAGATCAAATTACAGAAATCTTTGCTATTCCCTGAAATTGGAGGGCGTTATTTTCTTAAGTTTGATTACATACTCATGGAAAGTATGGTCTTAAATAGCAGCCATGCAACCGGAAGAACTCCCAGGCAAAACCATTACAAACATCTACTCCATTGTTAATATGGAAGTGGGTGGACTGGACACTGCCGAATGCTTTATAGAGCTGGATGGCAAGCTATTCATTGATATACCTTATGATGCCGAACAAGAGGTGTTTGTAAAAGAGCTCAACAACAAAGCCATCAGTCTTTTTTCGGACTTGTCTGACATTCCGGTTTATCATGTAAACAAGGAACACAAAACCATCGGGGAGATTGCGGGTGATTATCAGAAACAAAAAGCCTCAGTTTTCAACAGACTTCGTAACTATCTGTTCGGATCCAATCCTGACATAAAAGCCTATAAGCCCTACAAAACGGAATACCGCGAAAACAAATTGAAATACATCAAGGATAGGAAAATAGCTGATTTCATTTACTATAACGAAATGGGAGAGAAGGGCTACTTGCTATTGGACAATGGCTACCTGATTACCGAAACAAATACCGCACCACACGGAACAGGGCTTGCGGGACTGAATTATTTTGAAAGTTTATCTGAACTCATTCGTTTAAAAGGGAATGGCTTTATAAAGCTATCGGATAAAGAAGCAAGCAGATAGTACTGTTTGCAGAAAACAGAATAAAACGAGATAAGAAACTGTTTTATTCCCCGAATCACTCTCTACTCATAAAAACAGGCCTTTCACTCAGAATTTCAATGCTTTTACTAAGTGATATGACAAAGTAACTTCAGATGTACTATCTTGGTTTAAGTTCTTTCATTACCAAGAAATTCAGTGTCCTTTGTCAACCAAAGACTACTCATGAAACAGCTCCTAAAATTTACCGGTCTTCTTTTACTTACACTATTCTTTCAGGCATGCGCGGGACTGCATGTATTTAACACGGTCCAAAGTCCTGATTTGGGAGCAAAAGGTGAAGGAAAAATAACTGCCTATACAGGTCTTGATCATGCCGAATTACAAGGAGCTTATGCACTCTGTAAACATTATGCCATAATGGCCAATACCTATTCCTCCTGGGCAACAAACACAAATGAAAGCAACAGCGGAGGCACCATGTTTGGAGAAGCCGCTTTCGGGAGATTTCAATGCATCAAAAAAGATACTGTAAAAAACAGAGCCTGGTATTATGATGTATATGCCGGCGGGGGATGGGGTCAACGGAAATATCTCGGAACCTCCCAGGTTTTCACACTTGCAGAATCGGATGAATGGAGTCTGTTTTCCGATTACGAAAAAACCTTTCTTCAGGCTTCTGTATTTCGCCGCACCAAAAACTGGATAGCATCTTTCACCTTACAAGGAGCTTGGTTCTATTACAATACGTTCAATTATAAACTGATTTATGCGCAGAACGGATATTATTCAGGGGCACAAACCGATTTCCGTGATCATTCCTTTTTTGACATCAACGGGGCGTTTACCCTTAAACGCCAGATACACCGAATAGCTCTTGTATTACAACTGGCTGCCAATTTACCTTTTATCAATGCTCTGCCTGTACATCCGGAGGCCACAAATTCCTATTTTGAACCTACTCCTTTTAATTCCCGCCCGATTGGAATCAATTTCGGTTTGCAATACAGTTTCAAAACAAGAAAATAGGCTGTACATGTAAACGTCATAGTCCCGTATACTCAGGCGCAGTCTTCATTCCCGGAACTCTGATGCTTGAAAATTTAATCCTGTGGCACCATGTGATTTTCACTCCCAAACCATACGCTGTTAATGATCCTGCATGTATTTCCTAAAAGTGACAAAAGCGGAGCGGATGGAAGTGGTGGGGGTTGTGAAGTAATAGTTCGTTTTCAGTTATCTTGCCAACTGGAAATTGGGGTGCCCTATTGCCCAAAAGGTAAAAGAATACATGTCAACCATCTCCCTATAGCTCACATTCCTATCGCCATTATAATGTGGTTTCTACAACAGACTGATATACTTCCTATACTCCGTTTCAAAAGGGAGCATTTTTTCTTTACTTTTTTTCATATTTATAAGCACATATATGAGCAAAAAGCCATAAATATGAGATGCATTTAAAGCATGAATGGAAAGCGAGCTTCGGGCTATATTATTTTTAATATTATTCAGTTTCTCTTTTTCTCTGGCTGTTAAGAGGCCCGCTTTGCTGGACAAAAATGGCGTAATTCTTTCCAAAATATCATCCAAACCCGCTTCCTTTTCTTCCCCACGAAAGTCAAGGCGTGCGTTCAAAGAGACCATCTTCTTCATCATATCCGACTCTAAAGAAAAAGCATATTCCCTTGAGTTAGATGTTTCAATGTCAAAGACAATCTCTTCAACACCACTCTTGTTAAGTATGGTTTTATACTGAATCAGTTTATTAAGGTAATCATCCAGAATGTCAACCGGCTTTTTTTCTCCTATTTCAAGATCTATTTTTAATAATGCAATCCCATAAGGAGAAGATTTTCCTTTATACTTTCCGCGCGGCGATATCTCTCCCTTCTCAACCAGGATTTGAATGGGCCATTTTGTCTCTTTCTTAAAAAGACTCGGATAAAAATTATCCCCTTCAAATCGAATATCTATCTGTGATGTGCCCATTTTCAGCATTAAATATACGAAGAAAACAATAAATCCGTTTTGATTTCAATTGCATAATCCCTTGGATCTCTCAAGTATATCACATCCCCTTCAAGGCCTATATCCGGGTTCTCTAACTCCATAGTTGTCAAATAACCTGAAAAGCGCGCATCTTTAATGATAAAGGGTTTCACTTCACGGTGAAAATCAATACCTGTGCAGAATCTATTAAGCTCTTTATCGGTATAGTATATCGGCAAAACGACCGCATTTAAGCTCACAATATATCAGAAATATATCATATATAACATTTCATTAAAGATATTTAAATAAAATATTTCCAGGCGGGCCTAAATTAGATCCCTATTCGCATTCAATCCCTTTTATTACCGATGCAGCGCATGCTCTTCTTCCGGAGGAAGCTTATAGCCGGGTTCGGACAGAAACACCGCATCAAACAATACTGCGCCTAATACAAGAGCCGGACTTTTGAAATCGGGAATGGTACGATGAGTTACATCGGCATAGATGGGAGGCGCCAGAAACACCTGACTTTCGCCTTCCCAGCGGGGAGGAGATAAAGGAGCCGGACTTATATCAGTATGCGTTCTTAATAAGGGGTATGATGAAATTTCCTGATGGGCTAAAAATGGGAAAAGGCTGGTATTGAGATGCAGATGATAATCAGTACAAGTCGGAGAAATATAACCCTGACCAGGGGAAACATAAGGGAGAAGGATAAATAACAAAGGATATAACTTATTCATACAAGCAGGAATACGTATGAACGGAGGAAATGTTGCTCAAATCTCATTATAATATGATTAAAGAGGACGAGATAGGTAGATCCGCTCACATGGGCTTTTAATTGGAAGTCCTCCTTGTCTGATTGCTAAAGGAAACATCCCGATTGCTAAAGTAATTTCCTTGATTACTAAAGGAAACATCCCGATTACTAAAGAAACTTCCTTGATTGCTAAAGATATCAACCCGATTACTAAAGAAACTTCCTTGATTGCTAAAGATATCAACCTGATTACTAAAGAAACTTCCTTGATTACTAAAGATATCAACCTGATTACTAAAGAAACTTCTTTGATTGCTAAAGAAATCAACCTGATTACTAAAGAAACTTCTTTGATTGCTAAAGAAATCAACCTGATTACTAAAGAAACTTCCTTGATTGCTAAAGATATCAACCTGATTACTAAAGAAACTTCTTTGATTGCTAAAGAAATCAACTTGATTACTAAAGAAACTTCCTTGATTGCTAAAGGAATTTCCTTGGTTGCTAAGGGAAACATCTTGATTGTTAAAGAAAATACCCTGATTGCTACAGAACCGAGGATAACACGTATAAGTACAGAGGGAAATACGTATTTTAACTTATATCCTCAACCCCATAATGGTTACATCATCTACCTGCTCCAGATTTCCTTTCCAATTGGTAAACGCTGCTGACAGCATCTCATTCAGCTGTTCCATGGATTTACCATCGTTTGATACCAACATCTCCTGAAGTGGTTTGTATTTGTATTTCTTTCCTTTGGGTCCTCCGAACTGATCCGGATAGCCGTCCGTCATCAGATAGATGGTCATATCCTTAGATGTTTCGAATGTATGTGTTTTGAAGGGCTTGGGGTTGTCGGTTTTACCAATGGGTTGCTTGCATGCGGTAATTTCCTGCATGGCTCCATCCTGCATATACCACAGCTGATTATTAGCCCCGCTCCACCATATCCTGTTCTGAGATCGATTAAGGGCCAACAGGGAGATATCCATCCCGTCTTTTACTTCGCTGTTGCTTTTTGCAAAAGTCTCTACCACCAGATCTCTGGTCTTATCCAGTATCAAACCGGTATCCCTTACCCCGAATTCCTTTACTGCCCTGTTGAGTGCATTGGAACAAACTATACTTACCATGGCACCGGGAACTCCATGTCCGGTACAATCGGCTGCGGCAATATAGATGGTATCATCAAAATGTTCCATCCAGTAAAAATCTCCGGCTACAATATCCTTGGGTTTATATAGTAGAAAGCTTTCCGGGAAAAAACGTTTAATGGCTTCCGTTGCAGGGAGAATAGCCTGCTGCAGTCGCTTGGCATAGGTAATACTATCAATGATTTCTTTGCGGTGTTCTTCCACCAGTTCCTTTTGTTTTTCAATAATTGCTTTTTGGCGTTGGGTAATCCGGAACCTGCGGAAGAGATAAAAGGAAAAGATGCTTACGATCAGCAGTCCCGCTATAATACCATAAATCACCAGCATTTTTTGTCTGTTCTGTGCTGCGTGTGCCACTTCTCTTTTTTCCTGTTCTGCCTTTGATGCCGCTTCCCGGCTTATTATTTCCTGATTCAGCTTCAGCCGTTTCATATTTTCATCAAACGTGAGCTGCTGTTTCTCTTTGTCGCTTTTAAACTTAGCCTGAGACTGTTCAAATTCAAATTGAAGTTTATTCCGCTTGGCTTCCTGTTCGTATATCAAAGCTTGTCTGGCTTTTGCTTCGTTGAGCAATATTTCTTTCTTGTCGAAATCGTATTGAAGCTGAGATTTAATGGCGCTCCGTTTGGTTTCGGCATTATAGGTGCTGTCGCGCATGCGGATATACAGTTCATACATCTTCAGGGCCTCATCCGGTTTATGTTCTTTCAGATACACTTCTTTCAACAGGCGGGCAGCATTACGCAGATTGATGGGATTGCCCGATGCCCTTCCTATTTCCATTCCTTTTTTACAATAGGCTTCCGCCTTGGGCAGACTGTCCATTTCATAATACATTCGGGCAATAAAATTCAGATTATACACATTCTCCGGTTCCAGTACATGCCCCTTCAAAAACCAGGAAAGGGCTGTCAGCGAATCTCCCCGTCCGCTGCTGATCTGACCCAGGTTATTATACACATAAGCCAGGCCTGTCTGATCATTATTTTTGGTGGCGGTCTCCAAAGCCTGTTTGGCGTACTCATCCGCCTTTGCCAAGGAACTGGTATTGATATAAATCAGCGTAATATTATTCAGACACTTAAGCAAACCAATATTATCCCCCAGTTCTTTACGGATCTCCAGCGAGCGTTTAAAATACTCCAGGGCCTTTTCATATTCGCCTTGAAAATTATATATGCCCGCAATATTATTCAGCGAAATGGCAATGCCCTTCTGATCCTTTAACTGTTCCCTGATTTTTAACGCACGGGAGTTAAATTCAATCGCTTTGGGAACATCTCCTTCCAGATTGGCCAGAAAGGCAACATTACTTAAGGCTGCTGCATAATACTTGGAATAATACTTCGTCAATGCCGGGCTACCCTGATATTTCTTCAGATTCTTTTCGGAGAGATTCAGCATCTGATCGTTATAAGCGGGCCATACGGACTTATCCTTGATCAGCTTAGCCAGCTCGAACAGAATTTCAACTTTGGAAGTATCCTGTTTGGTATAAATCAGGACATTTTTCAAGGAATCAATAACCTTGTTTTGTGCCAGGCAGAGCTGCCCGCACATCAATACCATCAGAAGAAGAAACCAACAAGGCCCTTTTCTCATAAACACCAATATCCTGCTTTTGCCGAAAAGATAAGGATTCGGGGTGAGATTACGGGAATGCGTCCGCATTATTAAAATCTGGCTTTCACCCATCATATTAACCATTTCACCGAAATTTAATTCAGAAATTCCATCACTAATATAACTTGCCATCTCAAATACAAAAGAAATGAAAACAATCATCCTGCTTATTATGACTTTTACATTCGGTAAAACCGTTACCGTAAAAAGCACTGCATTCAAGAATAACGAAATGATCCCCGCAAAATACACCTGTACGGATTCAAATATCAGTCCTCCATTGGAAATCGGAGATATTCCCAAGGGTACACAATCCCTTGCTTTGATTGTGGATGACCCGGATGCTCCTAACGGAACTGTCGTTCATTGGGTGATGTGGAACATTCCTGCAAATGGCAAACTGGAAGAAAACACAGCTCCGGGCACACAGGGAGTGAACATCCGAAAGGAAAATAAATATACCGGGCCCTGCCCTCCTTCGGGAACACATCATTATCATTTCAAGGTCTATGCGCTTGATAAAAAACTGGAACTGCCTGTAAGCGCCGATAAAGAAGGACTTTTGAAAGCCATGGAAAATCATATCCTGGCCCAGGGCGAACTCATCGGGCTGTACCATAAGTAAAGCGGTATAAAAGAGGACTCACTCAACTTCCTGTATAACACGAAATACTCCGTTTCTTAAAAACAGGATTTGTGTAACATTTCTTCAGAACCATACAACAGTTTCTCCTGAACTAGGATGCAACTTTGTCATGTCATTTAAACACTTCCTGCTGCTCATGCGGCATGAAATAAAAAGCTAATCCATACTCATAACCACACCATGAAAAAACTAGAAAACAGAACGGTATTCATCACCGGAGGATTATCGGGCATAGGCAAAGCATGCGCCATTGCAGCAGCCAAAGAAGGCGCTAACCTGGCTATAGCCGATTTGAAATCAGATGATGTTACAGCAGCCATGGACGAAATAAAGAAAGAAAATCCTAAAGCCATTTTTATTGAATGTGATGTATCCGTATTTGCACAAACACAAGCAGCGATAGAAAAGACAATAAGCACCTTCGGGTCACTGGATGTGGCTCTGAATGATGCCGGCATCGGAGGCAAACCCAATAAAATAGGTGATATGACCGAAAAGGACTGGACCGATGTAATCGGAATAAATCTGACCGGAGTATTTAATTGTATGAAGCATGAACTCACTCAGATGGCAAAACAGAAAAAAGGTGTCATCATTAATATCTCTTCTATCCTGGGGAAAGTGGGCTTTGCCACTTCCGCACATTATGTAGCAGCCAAACATGGTGTTATCGGACTCACCGAAACAGCAGCCCTGGAATATGCTACGGAAGGCATCCGCGTGAATGCTATCTGTCCCGGGTTTATCGATACTCCGTTGCTTACCAAAGGGCATATCAATAGCCATGCTGATGTTAAAAAACACATCATCGATTTACATCCCATGAAACGTCTGGGGAAAGCACAGGAAATTGCGAATGCTTTTATCTTTCTTGCCTGCGATGAAACGGCATTTATGTCGGGTTCTTCCATTGTTATAGACGGAGGGTATTTAGCGCAATAGATCTTCATAATAAACAAGGAGATCGCTTAACCTCATTTTCAATTAATTGATATTAAAATAAAATGCCCGCTACTCCTTCTCTTCCACAACATGTTACGAATAAATTAATTCGGGCACATCTTATCTCCGGGAACATGATTCCGGGAGAAGAAATAAGTCTTAAGATAGATCAGACACTCATACAGGATGCCACCGGCACCCTGGTGATGCTGGAGCTGGAGGCCATGGATATTATTAAGGCCAGGACAGAACTCGCCGTACAATATGTGGATCATAACATTATTGAAACTGACAGCAAGAATGCCGAAGATCACGCCTTCTTATTAAGCGCGGCAGAAAAATACGGAATCTGGTATAGCCGGGCGGGGAATGGAATAAGTCACCCGCTGCATATCCATCATTTCGGTATTCCGGGTAAAACATTATTAGGTTCCGACAGTCACACTCCTTCAGCAGGTGCCTTAGGCATGCTTGCCATCGGCACCGGTGGATTGGATGTAGCCCTGGCCATAGCAGGTGAGCCTTATCGTGTAGTTATGCCAATGGTATATGGTATTGAGCTGAAAGGCCAATTACAGCCCTGGGTAAGCGCGAAAGACATTGTACTTGAAATGCTGAGGATATTTGATGTGGGTGGGGGACGTAAATACATTTTTGAATATTTCGGCGAGGGCGTGAAGGGCTTAAGTGTCATGGATCGCTTTGTCATTGCCAATATGGGTTCGGAGATGGGTGCTACCAGCACCGTATTTCCTTCTGATGAAGAAACAAAACGATTTTTGACAGCTCAGGAACGACCCGAAGTATGGGTAGAACTAAAAGCCGACAAAGGCGCGGCGTACGACAAAACAAAAACCATCGATCTCTCTACCCTTGAATCCATGATTGCATGCCCAAGCAGTCCGGGCAATGTTAAAAAGGTAAGCGAAGTACAAGGCTTACCGGTGTATCAGGTGGTGATCGGTTCATCGGCCAATCCCGGATTGAGAGATTATGTGGTGGTGAGTGATATTCTGAAAGGCAAAACTACGCCTGCAGGATTATCGCTGGATATAAATCCATCTACCCGGCAGGTGATCGAAAATTTATGTGTGGACGGACGTCTGGCAGAACTCATAAAATCCGGTGCCCGTTTCCACCAAACAGGTTGTCTGGGTTGTATCGGAATGGGGCAAGCTCCGGCAAAAGGGAAAATAAGTCTGCGTACCATGCCCAGAAATTTTCCCGGACGATCCGGCACACCGGAAGATCTGGTTTATCTGTGCAGCCCGGAAACAGCTGCTGCTTCCGCATTAACGGGAAAGATCACCAATCCGCGCGATCTTGAAAAATTATTCGGAATCACCTATCCCAAATACGAACACCCGGCAAAAGAAATTATTAATCTTCCCCTCCTGTTTGCTCCCCTCCAGCACAATGAAGCCATTGAACTGGAAAAGGGATCCAATATTAAACCACTTCCGGAACTGGAGTCGCTGAAAGAAAAGTTTGAAGCTCCTGTCCTTTTAAAGGTGGGAGACAATATATCTACCGACGAAATATTAAGCGGAGGAGCCAAAGTACTGCCCCTCCGCAGCAATATTCCTGAAATAAGTAAATGGGCCTATCATCAGCTGGATCCTGACTTTTATGATAAAGCATTAAAAGCAAAAGAAAAATCAGGAGGACATATTCTCGTTGCAGGAAAAAATTATGCCCAGGGCTCATCCAGAGAACATGCTGCTCTTGCACCAAAATATCTGGGACAGATAGCAGTTATTGCCATAGGCTATGCCCGCATAGGCTGGCAGAACCTGATCAACTTCGGGATCCTTCCTTTTGAATTTGCGGATGCTAGCGACTATCAGAACATGGATGTGAATGATGTTATAAAACTTGAAAATATCAATCAGGCAAGCTTAACCATTAACAAAATCAGCATTACAAATCTTACAAAAAACAAAAAAATCAATGTCATCCATCGCCTATCGGAGCGGCAAATTGAAATCGTACTGGCCGGGGGAATGATTAATTATTTCAAACGGAAAAAACACTGAGCTTATGAACGTATGCGAAGCATTGCTGAATGTCCTTACGGACTATGGTGTAAAATACATATTCGGTATTCCCGGCGATTCCATCAACGATCTTATTGAGGCAATACGCAAACAGGATAAAATAAAATTTATCCATGTCATGCATGAAGAAGCCGGTGCGTTTGCTGCTTCCGCACAAGCCAAGCTGACCGGCGAACTGGCTGTATGTGTAGGCACATCAGGTCCGGGTGCCATTCATTTGTTAAACGGATTATACGATGCCAAGATGGATCATGCTCCTGTATTAGCCATCACCGGACAGATTGATACGGCGTTATTAGGAACATCCTATCATCAGGAAGTGAATCTTCAGGCTTTGTTTCAGGATGTGGCAGCGTTTAATCAAACCGTTGTAAATCCGGAACAGATGCCCGAACTGGCGATATTGGCTTGTCAGACAGCCCTTGCTCAAAAAACTGTTTCTCATCTCTCCATACCTTCCAATATTTCCAATCAAAAAGTGATTGATTTTGAAAACAAAAAGCAGGTGATTAAAAATAAATCCAGACACGTCCCTCAACCCGAAGACTTAGCACTGGCCGCAACACTCCTGAACAAATCAACAAAACCTTGTATCCTGGCAGGCATAGGAGCCCGCGAAGCTATTCCTGAACTGCTGGAATTTGCCCGCTTAATAAATGCTCCTATCATCAAAGCCCTGAGGGGAAAAGATATTTTACCCGATATCCATCCGCTTATTCTTGGAGGAACAGGATTATTGGGCACTGAACCGGCTTATTATGCATTGAAGAATTGCGATCTGTTGATCTCCATCGGATCCGATTTTCCCTATCATCCTTTCTACCCCGATCTGAATATTCCTACCATACAAATTGATACCGATGCCCAGCAAATAGGAAAACGACACCCGGTAAGCGCTCCTCTGATAGGAGACTCTTGTCTTACCCTGATGGAACTGCTTCCACTCGTTTCCCCAAAGCAAGATCCATCTTTCTTGCAAACCTGTCAACAGCTCATGCAGAAATGGCTCAGGAAACAGGATGAAATCGAATTGTCGGAAGATATTCCCATTCGTCCTCAAACAGTGGCAAGGCTTATCAGCGATTCGGCCGATGAGGATGCCATCATCTGTTGTGATACAGGCGCCGTAACCGTCTGGGGCGCACGCAATTTTAAAATCAAGGGAACACAACGATTTACTTTATCGGGTGGACTTGCTTCTATGGCCTATGGTCTTCCTGCCGCAATAGGTGCTCAATTGGTAGCACCCGACAAACAAGTTATTGCCCTGTGCGGAGATGGAGGTTTCGGGATGCTGATGGGTGATTTTACAACAGCAGTGAAATATCATCTCCCAATCAAACTGTTCATTTTTAATAATTCCAAACTGGCGCTTATCAAAATGGAACAGGAAGCAGGTGACGGCAATCCGGAATATCAAACCGATTTATGCAATCCCGATTACGATCTGTTCGCCAAATTATGCGGAGGAGAAGGGTTTACGGTAAAAGGCACTTCTGAATTACAGACTATCATTCCCATGGTTTTAAAATCAACCCAACCGTGTATAGTAAATGTATTTGTAAATCCGGATGAGCTCACCTACCCGCCTCATATTGCCTTTAATCAGGCTTTCAATTATATAAAGGCAAAGACAAAAGAATTATTTACGGCAGATTGATCTGCCCGGGCATTTTGCTTATCGCAATCCAATGAAACCGGTACTTTGTTTTATATGCTGATGTTCCTTGTTTTTCTCCATACCGGCATTCGCCGGTCCTCCTTACGATACCGATGATCCGGAACCGGTGGATTTTCATCATTGGGAATTTTACTGTTCATCTATCGGTTCTGAGCGTAAAGGCACTTCCATGGGTACTGCTCCGCATGCCGAAGTAAACTATGGGGTGTTACCCGATGTAGGGAGCCGGATCGAGAATTGATTTAAAACACAACTGCTACAAAACATTTAACCGATGGACAAAAAGACAATTCTAGAAAAAGCGTTCGGTATGCCAATGGCATCACCAGCATTTAAAAAACCACCTCTTCAATTTTACCGCAGGGAGATACTCACCATATCGTATAAAACGGATATTGACATTTTGCGCCGGGTTGTGCCCGAACCGCTGGAAGTGGTTGAGCCCATTGTGAAGTTTCAGATTATTAAGATGCCGGATGTTCCCGGATGCGGCACTTTTTTTGAAAGCGAACAACTGATTACCGTTCATTACAAAGGAGAAACGGGCAATTTCATGCATTTACTGTTGGTTCCCAATATGGCAGCGCTTTCTTTCGGTCGCGAAATGCTTGGATATGCCAAAAAGGTAGGCTACCCCGAACTGAGAATAGATGGCGATACTCTTTTGGGAACAGTCAACTATGGTACCGAACGGATTGCCATGGCTACCATGGGATATAAATTCAACAGGCTGGATCTGGAGCAGGTCAAAAACAGTTTCTACATGCCGATTTTTACCCTTAAAACAATTCCAGCACCCGATGGCTCCCTGGCTATCTGTGAACTGGTAAAGATTGTAGAAACCGAAATTGTAATCCACGAAGCCTGGTCGGCCCCGGGGGCTTTGCATTTTATTCCCCATGCACTGGCTCCGTTTCATATGCTGCCTGTAAAAGAAATAATCTCTGCCCAGCATATTATCTGCGACTTAACAATCAATACCGGAGAGGTAGTGATGGACTATCTTAAGAAATAGGGGGGTTGATAGACTATATTAAACCAGGAATGCAGATAAGGAGTGTCGTAAAACACGATGTGGCTATTTGTTGTTTTTTATCTTCGTATAATAATTCAATAAACCCATGCCCATCCAACGCCCAAATAGCTCCGACGCTCCTTCCTGGTATGCTCATTTCTTTGCAAAAGCTCCCGGAGATGATCTGATTGCTGCATTGCAACAGAGTAAAGAAGAGACCTTAACACTGATTGATTCCATTCCGGCTAGAGACGAAAACAAGGCTTATGCACCGGGCAAGTGGACTATCAAACAGGTATTTATCCATCTGTGTGATGAGGAGCGATACTATGCCTACAAAGCATTTTGTTATTCCCGCCGTAGCGATGTAAATCTGGAAATACCGATGAGCGAAGCGTACACGAAAGACTTTAACGCCTCAAACCGCACCCTGCAAGATATCCGCGAAGAATTCAGCGCGGTAAGGGATGCCACCATCACCCTCTTCCGCACCATGACACCCGAAATGCTCGACTTCAAAGATTTTCCCGGCAAAGAGGTATACACAGCCCGGAGTTTGGGTTGGTTTGCTGTTGGGCATAACCTGCATCATGCGGATTTTGTGAGGAAGAATTATGTGGGGTGATATCTTGTTGGTTTAGGCGATAAGGTAGAATTATACCTGCTGTAAGGATACGCCCCCATTCCATTAAATTATGTTATTCCCAACCCGACCCAAGGATAACCAGTTTGCCGGAACCTATGATTTTTTGTCGATTCCTGCCTGATAGAAATATAGGCTCGATCATTTCATCACCTCTTTAAATAACTCCTCATATTCCTTAAACCGATGCTGCCTGATGGGACGTGTAAAGGGTTCTGAATTAAAATAAAGTAACAAACAGGGGGAAATACCCTTATAACTATCCAGATATTCATACTTCAGCAGCTCCTTGTTTTTTATTCTCTGCTTTATCTTGTTGTGATAGGGATACATACCTGTCCATTACTTACCTTTTGTTTCATAGTGAAGTGCGATGACTCCGCAGGAAAATGTTTTCGTTTCCAATAGTTTCAGCTTAGTCGTCTCGGTCACCCCTTTAAATAAGGGAATACCCTGCCCGAGTAAAACCGGATTGACAAATAACCAAAACTCGTCAATCAGCCCCTGACTGAGTAATGAATGAGACGCAGAGGGACTTCCGAAAATCACAATGTTTTTTCCGTCTTGCTTTTTTATTTGATTTATGTTGTCAGCCAGGTGGTCGCCAATAACCCTGGTACGGTCAAGACCTTTTTCGCTTAGTGTCTTTGATAACACAATTTTCGAAACTTTGTTGTACCAGGCCGAATGTTCTTTGTCGTGTTTTGACGCATTGGGTTTTTCCCCGGCCTTGGGCCAGTAACTCTGCATCATTTCATAGGTTACGCGTCCATAAAGCGCCGTGTCGGACTTGTCTGTCATGGTGCCAACAAAGTCAAATATGGTCTCGTCTACATTTATCCAGTTCATTTCTCCTTTAGGTCCTGCCACAAAACCGTCCAGCGATGCGTGCATAAAGAATATTAGTTTTCTCATTTTGTTACTTTTTGAAATATTTGCACTGAGTCGTAAGCCGGGTTAACGTCCTTCTTTATAGCAACCGGGCAATCGTCCTCTTACTCTGCTTTCTTTATCTGGTAAATTTTTCCTGCACCGGAAATTTCCTTTTTAACAGTTGGATTGCCTTTATAATTCACAGACCCTGCTCCGGAAATAGTTGCGTTTAATTCATCCTTCACCCAAACATCAGCACTTCCGGAACCACTAATGTCAATCTTGAACTTATTAACTGCTAATTCAAGAGCTGATAAACTCCCCGCACCGGAGATACTAAAACCTACTTCGTTTATACTTCCTTTCAGAACGGTTTCACTACCCCCACTCATTTCAGCTTCGAGCTGACTGGCATTTAAATCCAGATTTATCTCTGCAGCTCCGCTGCTTTCTATATTCAGCTTATCAAAGGTTAGCTGGGAAGGAGCACTCATCTTTACGGCGCCGGACAATTCTATTTTATTCAGATTTTTAAAGGTGATATAAGTTTTTAACCCTTTTTCACTATCTATATTTTTGTTGTTCTTCGTTCCAATAATAAGAACATCTCCGTCTACTCTCGTTTCAATAAGCTCCACGAGGTTTTTATCCACTTCCATTTTAAGCGATTCTGTTTCCCCTTGAGTCAGAATAACATTCCACTTCCCACTGACTTCAATTTTTTTGAAAGAAGTGATAGGACTTTGCACTGTTTGCATGTTTCCATCACCTTTAATGGCAGGATTGCAGGAAAAGAACGTGCTTAAGAAAACAGCAATTACAAGGGTCTTGATTATTTTCATTTGTTTGTCCGCTTTTTACGGCCCTAAAATAGGTAATTATTGATTAGCGGGAAGGAGCGGTTTCTTACTTAACCAGTACACCGCTCTGATAGTTCTCCATATGATGAATCTGACGATTGTCGTTGAAGTAAACAAATCGCCCATCCTTCTGTCCAGCTTTATAATTACCGGATTCGATGGTATCTCCCTTTTGTGTAAACGCCACATAGATTCCGTTCTTAATCCCTTTCAGGTATCCTTGTTTATACCATACCTCTTTGGGATTATTGAAGTAGTACTCCTGCAGCAGTCCGGAAAATAAGGATGAGTCTGATTTCTTATAGATCAGGGAATCTTTAGTAAACGTATCGGTAGCCGATAAGGTGTCGCCTTTCGCTACATGTTCCTCTTTCTTTATGGCAGATTGTTTTTTGGCAGCAGAAGGATTTACGAATGGCCACAGAATAACCAGGGCTATAACCAGGTGGGTGGTAGCCATGGCATAATATTTCCAGTTTGTTTTAAAAGAGTCCATTCGTATCATGGGTGGCTGATTGCTTATTCTATTTAAACCATGCTCAATCGAACAATTCATTTGGATTGATACGAAGAAATTCCTGCCAAGGCAAAGCACTGTCGCCAATTAAAAGAATTTTATGCGGGTTAAATGCCTTCTGGAATGCTTTCATTCCGGAAGCTTTGTGAGAAGCACCACTTTTAATTTCCAATCCGATGATCTTACCCCGTTTTTCGAGAACAAAATCAATCTCATCGTTTCGGTGTCTCCAATAGTGTAACTTGAAATTCTGGGTTAAGGAATGATTAAGCAAGTGCGCTCCCACAGCAGATTCAACCATTCTTCCCCATTGCTCGGGTTGGCTGGATATTTCGGCCAGCGTTTCATTACGCTGAGCGCTTATAAGAGCTGTATTGTGCACCTGAAACTTGGGGCTGGAAGCCCTTATACGTATCTCATTGGCGGCATACTTTTCAATCCCTGCCAGGAGGCCGGCAGTGTCCAATAAATCGAGATAATGAGAAAGTGTGGTCGTATTCCCTGCATCCAATAGTTGTCCAAGCATTTTTGTATAAGCAAGGATTTGACCTGAATACAAACAACCCAGCTCAAATAATCTGCGCATCAAAGCAGGTTTATCAACCCGGGCCAGCATCAGAATATCTTTGGAGATGCTTGTCTCGATGAGTGAATCCGAAACGTACTTCTTCCAACGGTCCTCGTCTGTGATCAGGTCTGCAGAACCGGGATATCCGCCAAACCAAACAAATTGTCGGGGATCCCACCCGAAAGCTTCGTTCATTTCCGGAAACGACCAATGGCCTAAATAAGTAGATTCAAAACGGCCGGCCAATGATTCAGTAAGACCTTGTTGCAATAATAATCGGGAAGAGCCAAGAAGTATAACTTTGATTTGCCTTTCTTCACGTGTGTCTTCATCCCACATTTTTTTGACAATCTCACTCCATCGGTCAATCTTCTGAATCTCGTCTATAACAAAAATAAAATCGCTCGCCCCGTTTTGCTTCCACTTCAGTCGCGCCACTTCCCATTGCTCCGCTACCCAGACAGCATCCGAATTCGGAACACCATCTGACGAAACAAAAAAATGAGGCTGTTTTGATTGTTTCAACAGTTGTGAAACCAGGGTGGTTTTACCCACCTGACGGGGGCCCATAAGCACCTGAATGAACCTTCTTGGCTCTTTCAATCTCCTTTCAATATCCTGTATTACAGACCTTTGATACATGACTTACAATTTACTCAACATTATGAGTAAATATACTCATTCTTTTAGTAATAAGCATCTTTTGCGTTTAACAACGAGTGTTCAGTCATAATCCCTCTGGCAGATTTTCACTCAAAAATTTATATAAAAAGGCCATTTCAGGCACCAATGAATACCAGCCAGGAAGTAAAGGCTCATTTCCGAATATTCCCTTTTTCAGGCCTAGTTTTAATAGAATGCGGTTGATTTTAAAAATATTGTATATTTGCCCTCCAAAAATCTAAAGCTGGTGCCTTAGCTCAGATGGTAGAGCAAAGGACTGAAAATCCTTGTGTCCCTGGTTCGATTCCTGGAGGCACCACACAAGAAATCAAGCACTTACATGAAAATGTAGGTGCTTTTTTTATGCCAGGTGCGCGGTTTTGGTGCGCGGTTTTTTTCCCCTTATTGAAGCATGTAGCAGTAACAAAAAGTCTGAAAAAACTACTCTTTCAATTAGGTTGGAATGAAAAAGCAGGGAGTGATGAATATATCATTGGACGAATGGGGGATGAGTCAGTCAAATTTATGATGATGTCCATAACCAGAGGCTTTAATCATTACATTAAATTCGTAACGAATCGTGAACTCAAGTTCAAAAATCTCCGCAAGACTTACATTTCACATCTTACGCGGGCCCTGGGTGAGAAGGCAAAAATGTTTACCGGGCACGCCAATGATGAAGTCCTAAAGGACCACTATCTATCCAGCGCATACCTGGCCGGAGGTTTAAGTGATTTTAGTGTCTTTTGACCCACGACACTGTGGGAAGTTAATCCAGGGTGAAAACCTACAATCTTGGTAAAAATCTCAGATCCTGATTTTGAATAACAATTTTTCTATTGTATAGCTTAGGTGTATAAACGGCTTGTTAGGCCCACAAATATGACTCCATTCCTGATTGCTTGATTAGTTTTAGCCACTTTTTTTCCCGAGTCCATATTTTCTTACCCGGTTGCACGTAGATTAGCAAAAATAAATCGTACCAATCATTTGCGGCTGATAGAATTTCGCCGGTTTCCAGACCATTAAAATATACCTTTAAAACATTTTCAAATAATTCAATGGACTTCCAGTCAAAGTCTCTAGGTAAACCCCCAGTGTGATTAGCTTTTTCAACGAAAAGTGATATTAGCTCCCTGTTAAGCGGAATCGAGTTCTCCTTTCTATGAGTTTTAAGATCTTTTATTTTTGCTTTGAGCTGTGCAGCTTGCTGATTAAAAATATCTGAAATATATTGAAGTTCTTTCTTCCTGTCGTCGCAAAACTGCGAATACTCATCAGTTTTACTCAAATCAATGCCATAGCCCTTCGCAATCTTTTCCGTGAAGCGTAAAATATTATTGTGTTTTTCAAGAATATTGTATTTAAAATCCTTATCTGATAGTTTTTTAAGATAAACCAACGGTGGCTCATAAATTACATGTTTTCGCGAATATTTGAACATGGCCTGAATACCTTTCATTGTGTATTCGGGATACTTTACAAGATTTCTCGTCCTAGAAAATTCATCTATATTATTAAATGTAGCCACTAATTTAACATTCGAAGGGATTTCTGTTATGGTCCCATTTCCAATTCCATACCATATATGAGTATCACAAATTATCATTTTATTGCGATTAATAATGACGAAGTATACACCTACGCCTGCAAGGAGAATTACCAGAGTGCAAAGGATGGCCATAAATATTACTCATTAAGACACTTGTGCAACTTTACTTTTCCGGTACGGTAATTTGCGTGACAAGCTTAGAAAATGTGTCTCTGAATTTTATTGTATAGGTTACAAGCCAATCCAAAGCTTCTTCAACTTTTTGCGGATTATTAAAATCGGTCGGATGTAAAAGAACAATTACTTTGTCTATATTTCCCGGATTTGGATTCCATTGCAATTGCTGCCCGATTGCAGTTTCAATTTCATCTTTTCTACTTTCTAAAAAGGGGAGCATGGTATCCGCAATTTTATTTCTAATATAAATACGAACACCAACTGTACTTACGTCTGTGTTGCAGGTGTTAGAAATATGAATATCACTTTTCCCTAAGCTAATGTCAAACCAATATTGAGGTCTTGGCGTCTGTAATGAAGGTATCCTTTTTGTTTTGGCGAGCCTGTCCTTGAACTTATTCCAAAATTCAAATTGAAATTTTCTATTATCGGAAAGATCGTCCGTTGCTTTTGACTTTGCGGCTTGCCTTACAGCTTGATTTGGCCTGCTGATAATATTAAACCTTAGAGCTGGATTGCCATTGTCAATTTGCCAAAGTTCTACTTGAACTCCATAAAGTGAGATTTCTTCGGAGGTATGATCATTTAACCAATCCAATGCTTTTTTATGCTCTTCGGTAAAGTCCGTAGCAATCCAAATTATCGTGGAAGCATCAAGCACAGAGGCGTATGTAATGGCCTTCCCCAAATGATCGTGATTAGTTCTTTCAAGTTGATTTTCTATTATCACATATTTGCCCGTCCCGGTATCTTTCGCCAAAATATCAGCAGAATACGGCCCGGCAGCAACCTCTATGTTCTCAACTTCCAGCTCAAGCCCAAGAGCTGAGTTTAGTAGTTTAATATTACCGGCAAGCCAGGGGGTAAAGTCTCTGGCCTCGTTAGTCCATTTTAGCCTTGCTGCTACGGTTTTTAAAATCCCTAATTCCATTGTTTCCTTTATTAACGGTTACATGTTACACCTTCTCGAAAAACTGAACGGCAAAATTGCAGAAATCAATTATCACATCCTTATCCAAATCAAATTCCTTTCTTTTGCCTAAGTAATTTGAAGATGAAGGTGTAATTTCCTTTCCTTCCTGAAGCTCTGAAACAGTAATGCACTTAATATGTTTTTTTGAAACGAGAACTATATAAGCGTTTTCGTATGGATAATTTTTAGGCAGGTTTCTCAAGCTAAATTCTTCATTTGCTCTGAATTTCACTTCAACAAAATATACTTCTTTTGTTTTTGGGTTTTGCATGACGAAGTCTGGCATTCTTCTAATTTCTTGAGCTACGTCAGATCGTACACCTTTTAAAAGTTCCATTATCCCCGGAATTGTATTCTCCATTCCGTAACGAAACACATTGTAACCTAGACTAAGAAATAATTCCTGAATGAGCGTCTCAGCGATACGCCCTTTAATCATTCCGTATCGGTAATCGTGTTCTTTGCTTGAAAGACCATTTGAATCCTCAACTTCTTCGTGCTTTTCTATGGGATGCTTATGGCCATTCTTTTCATGATAACACTTTGTGCAAAGGCCTCCATCGAATTTTGTATAGGAGCTGCATATTGTACATTGAGCCATATTAGTTAACTGTTTTATGTTACCCTTCCACCCATGCATTTACAACTGGTCACGAAGTCAGTGCTTTTCTTTCCTAATATTCACCTCTTAAAGCTCTGGAGCTGGCAACTGCTTAATTTCTGTTTTAATTAAATTTTTATTTAGTGGTTGACCGCTGAGGATATTTTTTGTAGCGATTTGCAAGCCACTTGTATTTCCATGTATGCCGTTGTAGTGTTGGAATCTCTTCTCCCATGTTTTTAAATGGTCTTTATGCTCTTGCAGTAATATTTTGGCAAGTTCTTGAGTTCGATAAATTGTGTTATTCACCGAATTTTTGAAATCGTCGCTTTTGATGAAATTCATCAAATTTTGTGACCGTTCTTCGAGTTCTTTATGGTTAAGTTTTAATGAATTCATTTCCATAATTGAGTTGCGTAGAACTTGAGCTATATAAACTGTTCCGTATGGATGTACAACAATTATTTCATTGTCTACAAAGAACCCCTGTGAATTTTTTCGCGACGCAAATGTCACTAACACCCCATAAGTAGCATTGCGAGTAGAAATTGCGCGTTTCGTCTGGTGAATATAATCGTTCGAAAATTTTGTTGTTTTTTTGCACTCATAAAGTATGCTCCCAATTTCTTTCGACTTAAAAAGTACTCTATGAAATATATCACCCCCCTTCCCTGTATGTTCAATTTTGTCTGAAGGAAATTCGTTTGCAAGCTGCTTTACAAGCTCCTTTTCAAAGTCGTGCCCTGCACTCTGAGGTGTTGTTCCATCCTTTAGATGTTTCTCCAACTCCTTTATTTTTTTAGTTGCATGCTGTAAATCTTCCGACTTTTTACTAACGAGACGAGATAAACTGTCTGCCCTCGATTTCTCCTTCTGTTTACCCTTCTCAACTCCGGCTTTAATTGCAATTCGTTTCTCCCTTTCCAATTTTATCATTGCCGCCTTTTGCTGAGCAATAATTTCCTTTTTTTGCCTTTGGGCGTCCTGTAACTGTTTTTTAATTTCTTGTTGTGCCTTTACTTGTGCGTCAGCTACACGTAAGACTTGATAATACTTTGTTTCGGAAAGGAGTGATTTACAAAGAGGACAGTGAAATTTTGCCATTGGAGTTAATTTCTATTGGATGTAAAGGATTTATCTAGGAACTAATATACAAAAACAGCTGTCAATCTAACCACTCTTAGTCCCACTGTCCCGGAATTTCCTTTTTAACTCATTGTAATTGGGGCATCTACCAGAATAACCAGATCAATTTTGTCACTTAAATCGATAGCATTCAGGACTTCCTCCGGGTTTTCGAAATTTGGCTTCCGGCAGCCCTTAATTCATTCTCCAGAAAGCGTTTGAAGAAATAGAGGTTCCAACCTAAGAACCTGATTGAATTAGGTGCGCAATATAGGTGCGCGATTTTGTACTCCTTTTGCTCGATTTTGGCAAGGAATGCTCTGATTTGCTTGATATTGTAGAGCGACACGAGTCCTGAAAATCCTTGTGTCCCTGGTTCGATTCCTGGAGGCACCACCGGTAAAGCAGAAAAGCCCCTGAAGTTTTCACTTCAGGGGCTTTTCGCTTCACCACCCTGAAGCGCCCTGAAGCAGATCAAAGATCGCTTCGGGGCTGCTTCAGGGGGACTTGACTTCCCCCTCCTCCCTGCCGTACCTTCACTTTGCCTTTAAACCGGACAAACAATGACAACATTACTGCCGTATTGCGTATATGTCCTTTTCAGCGAAAAAGATCACTTGCTGTATATAGGATTTACACGAGATCTTGAAAAACGCCTGGAACGGCATAATTCAGGTGGGAATTTGAGCACTAAAGGCCGTAGACCACTTCAGATCATTTTCGCAGAATATTACCTGTTTGAAGAGGATGCCCTTAAAAGAGAACAGTATTTTAAAACTACCATGGGGAAAAAGGCACTTAATTTGATGTTGGCTGGAACATTCCTTAAACTGAATTATAAGAATAAAAAAAAGATCCAATAACCATTCTACATTCATTTTACATGTCATATTATCAAGCACTTACATGACAATGTAAAGATTTTTTTATGCAGGTGCTCAGTTTAGGTGTAAAGAATGCTCTTCTTTTTCTGATTTTTCAGAATCCTTTAAATTTGATTGAATTCGCCCAAAAATTGGTTTTAAATCGATTGTATGAGTTCAAAGTGAACTTGATTTGATGGAAATCCGGGAATTTGATATTAAATAGGTCGATTTACTTGAATTGCTGTTGAACTACAACCCAGGAAATAGTTTAAATTCGTTTCTCTGAACTCCATTCAAAATAATATCATGAAAGCAAAACAGCTCTTTATAATATCTATTGCGTCGATAATTAACAGTCACTCATTCTATTCACAAAATTTACATCAGAAGGGATTCGAAGGAAAAAATCCTGCAATGTCTTATGATGAAATACATTCTTCTGGTCCAGGAATTGGAGGGTTTGTTGAAAACAAAGGGCAAATTGTAGATCAAGAGAATAAGATCAATTCAGGTGTTAAATTTCTTATCTGTTCACCCAGATTCAATGTCCAACTTCGGCAAACTGGTTTGAGTTACGATACTTATTTAGAAGAAAGAAAGTCAGATCCCTCCAGCAAAGAACGATCAACTTTTAGTATTAAGGGCTCTGATCGCGGAAAATTAAGTAGGCAATATCATCGTGTGGATGTAGAATTTCTGAACTGCAATGCAAATGCAGAAATACTAGCTTCTGGCAAATCGGCAACGTATTTTAATTATTTCACTGAAGGTACTCCTGCTAATGGAATAAACAGTGTACATCAATATCAAAAAGTAGAGTACAAAAACATCTATCCTAATATTGACCTGGAATTTTACCCGGTCTCCACGTCTAGTAGTAAATCTGAAAATAGCGCTGCCATAGAGTATCAATTTATCCTGCACAAAGGGGCAAATATTAATGACATCAAGCTTCAATACAGTGGTGCTGACAAAGTCTCACTTAATGAAGGACAAATAAAGGTTAATGTTACAGCAGGAACCTTTTCAGAAAAAATTCCTGCCAGTTATCTGATAAAGGATAGGAAAAATGTAGCTGTAAATTATGTCCAGTCCGGTAGTAATACTTTTTCTTTTTCTCTTCCAACCGGTTTTTCATTTGATGGCGATTTAATAATCGATCCAACTCCTTGCTTAAACTGGGGCAGTTATTTTGGATATAGTTACGATAATAGTCATGGTGTTGCACTTGACAAGACCTCAAATGTAGTCATTGCAGGGTATACCGAAAGCAGTTCTCATATTGCTACTTCGGGTGCTTATCAGACAGTAATGGGAACGGGCGGTAACACATATATAGCTAAATTAAATCCTTCGGGCTCAACCCTCATTTGGGGTACTTATTACGGGGGAAATGGAACTGATCAAGCAACAGGGCTGGCTCTTGATACTACAGGTAATATATATGTAACTGGATATACAGGTAGCACGACTAAAATCGCAACACCAGGCGCATACCAAACTTCATTACTTACCACATATGTAAATTCATTCGTAGCAAAATTCAATTCTAACGGCACTTCTCTATTGTGGGGAACCTATTATGGAGGTACAGTTCGCGATTTTAGTGAGGGAATTGCAGTTGATGATAGCAGCAATGTATATATTACAGGTTATACCTCAAGCACAACGAATATTGCAACTCCCGGTGCGATGAAGACATCGAAAACCAGCAGCGGCTATAATGCTTTTGTTGCAAAGTTTAATGCATCGGGATCAGCGCTAAAATGGGGCACCTACTATGGCGGTACCGGGTCTGAAACAGGTACTGGAATTGCTCTCGACAACAATAATAATGTATACATCACAGGGTATTCTTCCAGTTCAAGTGGAATTTCAACAGTAGGTGCATACCAAACCACCTATCTTTCAGGTGGTCTTTCAAATGGGTATGTTGCGAAAATAAATCCTACTGGGTCTACCCTATTGTGGGGTACTTATTATGGCGGTCCTGATGATACTTGGCCGCAGGCAATTAAGCTTGATGCTAGTAAAAACGTGTATATAACTGGCAATACAAGATCGACCAGTGGTATAGCGACTCACGGCGCCTATGATACGATTAACAGAGGTGGCCCAGGTGGTAATAATAATGGTTTTGTAGCCAAATTTAACCCTGCTGGATCATCCCTCATTTGGGGTACCTATTATGGCGGACCGAATGATGATTACTCAACCTGCCTTGCCCTAGATGCGAACAACAATGTCTACTTCGCAGGTAGCGCACTTAGTACGACAAATATTGCAACGCCTGGTGCTTACCAGACAACTTTAGCTGGAATAAATAATAACTCCAATTCGTTTATAGCTAAACTTTCTTCTTCCGGTTCCACTTTATTTTGGGGAACTTATTACGGTGGGACTGGCAATCCTGCTGGCTCATGGGGTGACGGTGCTGTTGCAATCACTCTTGATGGTTCAGATAATGTATTTGTTACTGGTTATACTCCAAGTTCTTCCGGCATTGCTACGCCTGGGGCATTTAAAACAAACTATACTGCTGGAAACAATCAGAATGCTTTTGTTGCTATGTTTGGTTGTACCAACCTTGCTACATGGCTTCAGGAATCAAATAATTCTGAAGATGATTTAAATTTTTATCCAAACCCATTTTCGGTATACACTACTATTGATATTATCAATGTCCAACCCTGCTCCGGTTTCCTGTTCAATACTCTTGGGCAATGCATAAATAGCTGGAAGTTAAACAGTGGTAGCAATAAACTAGATATGTCCAGCCTGCCTTCAGGTTCTTATTATTTCAAAATTCAGATGCAAGACAGAATATTTACGAAGAAGCTGATAAAAGTTGATTAATTAACTAATGCTAACTGGAAAATGGATTTTCGAACTGAGCTGCCTGCCGTCTTATCCGAACTTTCTTTTTTTTTGTTTTGCCATTCATCGTTATCACGATTGTAAATCTCTCAAAAGGGGATTGGATTAAAGTGATTCAGACTGCAGATTGGGCGCTGGCGTCGACATTACTTTACGGGCAAACAATTGTAAAAATTATTATGGGGGTGGCTTCACGTGAGCATGCCTTCCCCTATCTGGGATTGATGACTATACTTATTGGGATAGGTTGCATGAATACTTGGAAGCACCGGAGTCCTTTCCTGAGTCATTTCGACTAGCAATGACTGACAATCTCTTGAACGCAGCAAAGAATGCTATAGAGCTACACGCCAAGCAAGTCGTGGAAATTGCGGGAGATATCAAGTCAAAACTGAATAGCCCAAATTTCCCGGAAAGAGTTCATAGTAAATATAATTGGCTACTTCAATTCTACATGTGGAGATATTCAAAGGAACATTCATTAATTAAATTCGTTCAGTTTAAGGATTTAAAAGCCTCGCCATAAATGAAGAACTTACCGAACGATATCACTAAGCGATTGTTTCTGCTATTTCAAAATTACTCTGAGCGGCAAGAAGCAGATAAGTTGTTGACACAGGCATTCAACCTTGACTTGATGGTGGGCCCTGGACAGTTCGTGAGAGCAGTTCTTACGCTAAGTGAAGGGGACCTGAATAAACTTAAGCGCCATCTGGCAACCTCAGATCATAGAGATACAATAATGGATGCGGAGAGGCATGAAGGAAATCCAGGCCACTATTTTAGTCCTCCCTTTGAGGATGTTCTGGAAGGGGCTATAGGCCGCAAGTACAATAGATATGTTGCAAGCAAGCTTGCTAAACAACTATACCAGAAGGAGATTGAATTCAAGCAATTTGTGACGGAATTTCCGGAGGACGAAGATGATGATCCTGATGTGTCTGAACTATTCAGTTTAGTTGAGCACGAATCGGGAACAGGTATTTTCGGAATCAGCAGGGGTCGACATCGGGATTACATCCGTAAGGTTCAAGACTTGATTGACAGATTGGAACATCCACTTTGATGGAAGAAATAGTGATGACACCTACTTTTCTACGTTCTCAATTTTCTGTAACCGGGTATTATGGTCAGGTTGGGCAGTCTCCCCGTAGGACAGTTCTTGATATTAAGAAAAATGAGTACGAAGGGAAATCACATGATTTGATGGTCATAATGATGAACCCAGGCTCTTCCTCACCCCAAGGAGATTGGAGCGAGTCATTAAATAGATCGATTCCAGCTCACCCTGATAACACTCAATATCAAATAATGCGGTTTATGCTTCGAACGGATTTGAAGTCTGCAAGAATTTTAAACCTATCTGACATTATCTTAACGAAAAGCCATTCTTTTTATGGTGAGATTGATCCGGATGAGAATAAAAATCCTCATTCCGTATTCAGTAACAAACGGCGCAAGGAATTAGATGGTCTTTTTATATCAGATGTGCCGATCCTACTTGCCTGGGGAGTTAACGATAAGCTTTTGCCACTGATAAACCCTGCAATGAAGTACTTGTCAATAATGAGACAAAGGTGTTTTGGTTATCTGAAACCAATGAGTACTGATAGATTTTATCACCCCTTACCCCCAAGGACACATTTGCAAGAAGTTTGGGTTACGAAATGTGTCGAATCATTCACCATGAAGTTTTGAATCGTAATTTAGGGAGGAAAATCGCAAGGAAATGAATACTAAAGGACCCCTTCGGGTTAATCCTATCTTCTGCTTAGATTTACCTGAAGAGCTTGATAAGATGTTCCACAACATCTTGGTCCTGAAGTGAAAGAAGGGAATGGATTAATAATCCATCTGGAATGCCGCTCGGAATGAGTGAGGCGAAAAGGAATAAAAAAGTCCTAAATAGCGCAGAACTTTCCTGTCTCTGAGTTGGAATGCTTACCGCTCGCTGGTTGATGGAAAGTTCATTACTTTTGAAAACACAAAAAAGAAGCATGCACAATAGCCTTTCATTAAGAACAGTAAATGTAACGCGCTATATTCAACCTTTACGGGAGGGTGGGTCTTTGCCTGCATTGGCCGAAGCTGACGATGACTTTAAATACGTTTTGAAATTTAAAGGTGCCGGACACGGTGTAAAAGCATTAATTGCAGAATTACTTGGCGGAGAGATTGCACGCGCTTTGGGCCTGCGTGTGCCCGAATTGGTTTTCGCAAATTTAGACGAGGCTTTCGGTCGAACCGAAGGTGATGAAGAAATTCAGGATCTGCTAAAGGGCAGCAGGGGATTAAATTTAGGTCTGCACTTTTTATCAGGCTCAATAACATTTGACCCGGTTGTTACAAAAGTGGATGCAAAACTTGCTTCACAAATTGTATGGCTGGATGCATTCATACAAAATATTGACCGCACTTTTAAGAATACCAATATGCTGATGTGGAACAAGCAATTATGGCTTATTGATCATGGCGCATGTTTGTATTTCCATCATTCCTGGTCGACATGGAAAACACATGCCGCGGGCCCATTTGCCCTTATAAAAGACCATGTATTGCTACCACAAGCTGCTTTACTTGAAGAAACAAACAGTACGTTTACGAAGTTATTAACCGAAGAAAAACTGAGGAACATTGTTACCCTTATACCGGATGAATGGCTGCATTGGCAAGGCACAATGGAAACCCCTGAATCAATAAAAGAAGTATACCTTCAATTCCTGCTCATCAGGTTAGCATATTCTGCAATGTTTACAAAAGAAGCACAAAATGCAAGAGAAATACTTATATGAGTATGCTGTAATTCGTGTTCTCCCTTTTGTAGAACGTGAAGAATTCATCAATGTGGGTATTATACTCCTTTGCAAACAAGAGGAGTACATCCGGGTGATATTTACTGTTAATGAAGCGAAGCTTCGTTCATTTTCTAAAGACATTGATCTCGATCAGATAAAACTGAATTTAAAGGCAATGGAACAAATAGCAATGGGTGTTAAAAATTGCGGACCAATAGCCCTGCTTGATGTTCCGTCCCGCTTCAGGTGGCTAACTGCAGTAAGAAGTTCTGCTATTCAAACATCAAGACCTCACCCTGGCCTGTGCAATGATTTAGAACAAACAGCTAAACGTTTGTTTACTGAATTGGTTTCCTAAGTCTTACATGTACAAAAAAGTCAACACTTAATTCTGAATGCCGTATTTAAATACTCCTTTGCTCTGCCCAAGAGCTAAGGCCGCAGTTGTCCGGAGTACGGAACCACCATTCGGCTTGTTTAGGGCTTGTAACTGAATTCCATTATATTTATAGTAATCGAATCCTTCTGCATGCTGAATTGGTTTAAAAAAGACAAATCAAAGGAATACAAGTCCAGGCTGCTGAAGGCTTTTCCTCAGACCTTGCAGGATGATGTAAAAGCTGTTCTGGATATTTTGCCTTTTAGCACGACTGATATTAAACTAGCTGACGGCCAAACTCACCGGGTTACAGAATTAATCCATTCAAATACGTTGTCAGTTCTCTTAAAGCGAGAGCCCCTGATGATTCCTGATAGGATTTACTTCAATGAACCAGCTAAAGAAAACGAAGCCAAGCTGTCACCCACTCAATTTACAATCCTTCACTGCATTTATTTGAGGCACTGTGATGGTCATGTCAGACAAAGACGGCTTGAGCAACTGATTGATGCAGCCGATTATTGGGTCACTCCATTTACGCTTCAGCTTCTTGGCGAGTATGTATATGAACTCTTGCCCTTGTTGAACAAACATGTAAATGAGCAGACACTCGCCTCCTACAGAGACTTTGTAAATGAAAACCC
>Ga0206962_1027_pt1 | contig 58492 bp, 49 predicted proteins | sample Alteio_BWOrgHeat_27_FD_153241 | JGI IMG/M metagenome (GOLD analysis project Ga0206962, IMG submission 153241) | Enriched cells from forest soil in Barre Woods Harvard Forest LTER site, Petersham, Massachusetts, United States -... | ecosystem: Environmental > Terrestrial > Soil > Temperate forest >...
CCCCGGCAGGCCGGCACAGAGACAGGTCTGTCATTCAGACGGATCGTAATGAAGTATTTATGATCCTCTTTAAACAGGGAAAAATTCAGATCAGAGGCATAGGGCGGGATTTCTTTCATCGGTGCCCCGAGCATACTCATTACAGCCAGAATCGTGGAATCATGTGCTGAGTAAAGAATATATTTCTGAGAAGTGGGGTGTTTCACAGCTGTCTCAAAAATGGTGGAAACCGTCTGAATAAATTCACTGCCCATCGGACAATAGGTGTTTTTTAACCCCGAATAATAAGTCATCGCAGACTGGGCGAGTGAACGCAGTTTATCAACATCCTGCTGATTAAACCCTTTGGGAAGGGGAATATGATGCAATGTCCAGATGTGCAGATTATCGGCCAGGTGAACCAGCGGAATGAATCCGTCAATCTGTTCACCGCTGAGACGGCTCCAGCGGGCAATGTCTGATCCATGCTGCTGCAGCAGTCTGTGCCAGCGCAGATAAATATCAATATAATCTCTGACAAGACGGAAAATATTTTTTGAAGGGGCTGCACTCAGCAGTGAATCCTGTGCCCTCGGCACCGATTTCACCGGAATTATTTTGCAGGATAAGGGTCGTTTATCCGGCGGATAAAGACCCCGCAGCAGCGCCTCAGCGCTCATGATGGCCCGTCTGCGGTCGGTTGAACGGACTGAGAGTGTATCCAGATGGTATTGATCCGGCAAAAGATGAAACCGATAAATGTATCTCTCACGAAAACGCTGACCCAGTTTGAATTCCTGTTCAGCGCCAAGCGGTGTGAGTTCTCCCGGGCCCTCTTTCCAGTCATGTGAAAATGCCGGGATTTCATGGATGGGGGTTCGGTCGCCGTGACGGATCAGATCGATGGCAAACAGAAGTTTCTGATCTGCGGAAACCAGCGGGGAAAATAATAAAGCTGCGGTAATAAAACAGATTTTTTTGAACATTTTATACTCCTGATATACCGGAGGTCACCCGCTCCAGTCCCGACAGGTCTTTCACTGTCGTCACCTGCTGATATCCCGCCGCTTCAAAAAGTGTCCGCACAGCATCACCCTGTTCAAAACCATGTTCCAGCAACAGCCATCCCCCCGGCACCAGAAAAGAACCGGCAGATCCCACCATTTCAGTGATGGCACGCAAGCCATCTGATCCCGACACGAGTGCCAGAGCAGGTTCATATCTCAGTGCCTCAAGATGCGGGTCCTCTTCGGCAAGATAAGGCGGGTTACTCACAATCGCATCAAACTGACACGCAGGGAGTGCCGCACACCAGCTGCCCTCATGAAAAATAATATTCGAAATGCCGAGTTTTTCCGCATTGGCTGATGCGCGCTTCAGCGCTTTTTGACTGCAGTCGGTCGCATGAATCTGCCAGCCGGGTCTTTCTGACCCAAGGGCGAGTGCAATGGCACCACTGCCCGTCCCGCAGTCTGCAATCACAGCATTCTTAACTGATATTTTTGAAAGCACCTGCTCCACCAGACATTCTGTTTCAGGCCTTGGAATCAGCACATCCGGTGTGACCTCAAGTCTCAGGGACCAGAATTCCCTGAAGCCTGTCAGATACGCCACAGGCTGTCCTTCGGCACACCAGGTCACAGACTGTGTGAACTGCTGAATTTCACCGGAATTAAGTTTTTTTTCAGGATGGGAAAAAAGTTGAATGCGGCTGACGCCCAGTACATGCGCCAGCAGCACTTCTGCATCCAGCGGCGAAATCTGCCGTCCCGCCGCCTGCAGTGCTGCAGCCACTGTCATTTCATTCACCCGACAGTCCCGCAAGCAGATCCGCCTGGTGCTCATGAATCAGTGCATTGATGAGTTCATCAAGATCCCCTTCGATGATCACAGGCAGTCGATACAGAGTGAGATTGATTCTGTGATCGGTCACGCGGCCCTGGGGGAAATTATACGTGCGAATCCGTTCAGAACGGTCCCCTGTGCCCACCAGATTACGCCGGGTTTCTGCTTCCTGCTGCTGTTGCCGGCCGCGCTCTGCAGCCAGCAATTTTGCCTTCAGCAGTGACATCGCGCGCGCACGGTTTTTATGCTGCGAACGCTCATCCTGACATTCAACCACAAGCCCGCTCGGCAGATGGGTAATGCGGATGGCAGAATCCGTTTTCTGTACATGCTGACCGCCCGCCCCTGAAGCACGGAACGTATCGATGCGAAGATCCTGGGGGGCAATCACAACCTCTGCAATTTCCTCCACTTCAGGCAAAACAGCCACGGTACAGGTCGAGGTATGCACACGACCCTGGGCCTCCGCTTCAGGCACACGCTGCACCCTATGGACACCGGATTCAAATTTAAAACGGGAATAGGCACCCTGCGCCACAAAACGCAAAACCACCTCGCGATACCCGCCATGTTCACCGGCACTGGAATGAACGACCTCCACATCCCAGCCTTTTGCCTGGGCATACCGTGTGTACATACGGCAGAGATCCCCTGCAAAAATACCGGCTTCATCTCCGCCGGCGCCTGCCCGGATTTCCAGAAAAATATTGCTGTCATCCAGCGGGTCTTTCGGCAGCAGCAGTACCTGCAACTCCTGTTCGAGCCTTCCCTCATCCCGCGTCGTTATTTCAAGTTCCTGCTGTGCCATCTGCTGCAGTTCAGGATCAGCGTCTTTCAGCATGTCACGCGCACCCGATGCATCCTGCTGACACTGCTGATAGCGGCGAAATGTCATCACCAGCGGATCGAGCTGTGCATACTCCCGGGAATATTCCCGGAACCGGGTCTGATCATTAATGACACCGGGATCGCTCATTAAAGCACTCAGTTCTTCATGGCGCTCAAGAAGTGTTTCAAGACGGTTGATTAAAGACGGTTTCATGAAGGTTCCGTCTGACAGTCTGGAACCGCAAACAATTCACGGGCAAGCTGCAGCATCTCAATGCGGCCATCGATGCCGGCCTGACGCAACTGTACACTCGGGGCATGGAGAATTTTTTGGGTGAGCGCATGGGCAAATGTCCGGAGCACTTCTGCAGGCTCTTCCCCCCGCCGCAAACGACGCATGGAGCGTGTTAACTCAATCTGGCAGAGATTTTCCATGCTGCCCCGCCACCCGCGGATAGTGGTCGTCACAAGCTCAAGCGAGGCGAGCCACTCCATGAAGCTGTGTGTTCGCTGCTCTATCACCTCCCGGGCTTTGTCAGCAGCATGCTGGCGGGTATTCATACCCAGCTCCAGCACACCACGCAAATCATCAATGGAATAGAGCGATACACAGGGCAGATCCATCACAGCAGGTTCCACATCACGGGGAACGGCAATATCCACCATCAGGAGTGGCTGTGTCCGTCCGGACAGCATCTCAGCAGTAATGACAGGATGTGGCGCACCAGTTGCTGTAATCACAATATCGGCTGCAGCGAGCGCCCGGGACAGCTGGGAAAAATCAGCAATACGGGCGCCATATTGTCCTGCCAGTGCAAGCGCATTGTCCGGATTTCGATTCGCAAGTGTAAGCTGTCCCGGCGCCTGCGGCTGCAGATGACGCAGTACCAGCTCAACTGTGAGACCGGCACCAACCACCAGCACACTGGCATCCGACAGCACCCCCTGAAACTCTTTTGACACAAAGCGCACGGCCGCTGAAGACACAGACACCGGACAGGCACCGAGGGCTGTATGCGTCCGGACATCTTTGGCCACTGCAAACACCTGCTGAAATAAGCGATTAAACAGAGGGCCCACAGCCCCTGCCGCACAGCTTTCTGAAAAGGCTGTTTTCATCTGCCCCAGAATCTGGGATTCCCCAAGCACCATCGAATCAATGCCACAGGCCACCTGCATAATATGCTGCACAGCGGAAGCGCCCGTATGAAAATACAGGGCTCCTTCCAGCTGTTCCGGATGCAGGGCATGCTGTCTTGCAAACCAGGTCTGCAGAAAGGTCTGATCGACACTGGCATCACAGTAAATCTCAGAACGGTTACAGGTGGACAACAGGACCGCTTCCTGGACCATTCCATCTCCCATCAGATCCTGAAGATGAAGCGCCAGTTTTTCCTGGGTAAAAACCACCCGTTCGCGCAAAGCGACGGGGGCTGTTTTATGATTGATCCCGCAGGCAATAACCGGCATTGTGACGCCAACCATTTTCAAATTGGCGTTTATTGTAAGTCAATTGAGGGGTCAGACAGAAGGCTTCTACGAGAAATGACCAAAAAATAAACAGCTCATCGCATTCCAGGTACATTCAGCCGGTCAAACAATTCGATCTCGGCGTTGCTCACATCAATCTGGCATTCTTCTGAGCAATCCACGTCAAAATCCAGACAACTCACTGCCTTATGCTGCAAGGTCTCACGCCCTTCTGAATCCGTCAGCATGGAAAAAAGCATCAGTGTGGATGAAAACGACGCTTCCTTTTTGGGGGCAATAAAGTATTTCCAGCCCTTCTTCTCCAAAACGATGTCATCCAATGATAAGTGATGCGCATCCAGATAATCTGCAACTGTCCCGATGGTGTCACCGGAACGAACCCGCAAGTTATAAATTTTGTCTTTAGCCGGGCGGGCAATCCACCCTGCAATCGCCTGCACCAAAGCCACAATAGGAAGACAGAGAACCATCAGCGCGCCTTCCGTTGCCTTACGGACACAATAACCCACCCCAAGTGCCACTCCTGTCACAGCCAGTGTGGCAAGACTGTCTATTATCACTGTCGGAAACAATAACAGTGCAATCGAGACACTCAGCCCCAATCGCCACCAGGGATTGGTCACAGACAGGATACGCCCCACCGCCTGATCCCATAAAAAATAAAGACCGGCCATCACCCCTATCAGGGGCAATAAAAGCAGGGTGGTCACAGAAGGCAGGCGAAACGTCAAATAATCAAATAAACCCAAACGGGTATTTTGAATCATCGTGCGGCATAGGTTCATCAAAAGAATTGAATACAATCTTAATGATCCGAAAAAACTGCGCCAGCCAAAGTAACTCTCATCCTGCCGGGTTAAGGCATTCAGATCCTGCTTAAACTGTTCATAATCACGGGCAAATCCACCCAGTAATCTCAGTGTATCCTGTGGCCGGTTTTCTCCGTCAATCACAGTCCAAGTGTCTTTAAGCTTGCGCCAAAACCCCGTACGCAAGGTTCGACCGTGCGGATAAGCTTTTGTTTCAAAAAGAAATCCAAAGGGATTAAGGCTCATGAAAGGATCTTCGATTATTTAAAAAAGGATTGTATATTATAATAAAATTAATATTAAAATTGTATTAAATTTGCACTAATCGTGACACTGCCACCCAAGAATGGCATGATGTGTTTCCTCATACCCAGTGGAAATAACAGGATGTCAGCCAGATCCCCTCGACTTGCCTCAACCGGGTTTTTCACTGTTTTTTTTGCCTTCGCTCTTCTTGCAGGCTGCGTAACACCGCCCCCGCCCAACACATCGATTCAGGAACCGCCTCTTTCAAAGGCTGCCCGAACACGGGCATTAACCCACCTGCAAAACTTTGAAGCCACAGGCGCGCTCGCCATTCGCACCCCGCAGGAAGCCTTCAGCCTGCATTGGGAATGGCAGCAAAAAAGACGGGATTACACCCTGACCCTCCGGGGCCCTTTGGGCACAGGCGCCGTTCAACTGCAGGGCACCCCCCGGGACATCACCCTTTTGAAAGCCAATGGTCAGCGTGTCTCTGCAAAAAACCCTGATCAGCTGCTCCAGCGCGAAACCGGCTGGGCTTTACCGGTCTCAGGGTTCACCGACTGGATACGCGGTCTGCCTGTGGCAGGAGTGCCTGCGCAAAAAATTTATGATGCAAACAACCGGTTGAGCGTTTTAAAACAACGCGGCTGGACGGTGCAGTACCTACAGTATCAAAACCATTCCGGCATTGATCTGCCCGATAAAATGACACTGACCACACCCACTCTGGCACTGAAGATCGTCATCCGGGACTGGACTGTCCGCTGACAGAAAAGGTGTTATTTCATCCGGTTGCTCTCTACAAGATACGCATCATGGGAGACAAAAAAATCTCCGCACCCTTTCCAGCTGTTTGGGCTGTTTGGAGAATGCATTCGGCTGTCTGGCACGGATTTGAAAAACCCACAGCGCTTCACTGACGCGCCAGGATCCGTCCACACCAGTTCACACGCTCCCTCTGACTCCTCCCTGTCAGACAGATGATACATGTCTCCAACCGGACAAAGTGTCTCGCCTTTCATGATCCGCCTGAGTTCATGACGATATAAATCAACACTGTCATTGTCAAAGAGCCTGTCAGAATGCACCGTGAGACAGGACAGCTTACCTGCAGGATTATTTGCCTGTGAGGAAACCCGTGTCAAAAAAAATCCAGTACGACTTGCATGGGTACCTGGGGTATACGCTTCAAGCACTGCATCGGAACAATGTCCCCAATACCAGGCCATGTCACGCCGGACACGCAATCCCTGCGCTTCCAGCAACTCACGGGTTACAATAATATCCCACCAGAGATCAGGCGCACTCTGACCGGCCCTGACTGTCAATACCACCTGATGGACCGCGCTCAGGGCTGCAAAAAAAGCCTCCCGCTGATTTTCATCCGCTGCCTGAAATTCATTGAAATCCAAAAACCCAAGAACTGGCGTCTGTTCCGGGGCGCGCATGAACCGCCATTCCTCACGCAGACGGCGAAAATCATCCACCATCTCATAGATACGAAATGACTCGCGGCGACCGAGTGCCATCATTTTGTTCAGCAAAAAAATCATGCCTTCACGCAAACTGGCATCCTGCACGATTTTATTTGAGGGAAAATCAAAAAACTCAGTGAGAACCCTAGCCAGTTCATAGAAATTTTCCCAGGGTTCAAGCTTTTGAGCGGGCCCTGAAAAAGTGACGATACCTGTGGTGAGGTCATAATACAGCGTCTGTAAGTCAACGCTCCAGTCGTACTCCCCTGATCTGTAGAGGACTCTTAACTGGCAGAGGGACTCGATCACAAGATCAATGCAGTCCTGATCAGAGAGTCTTGCGACTTTCGGATACTCGAGCAGATCCCTGAGCGCTGCAAGCGAGAGGCCCTCAGGCGGTGGGGTGGGAATCCCTTCAAAAACACACGTCCATTGGGACAACAACTCATCTGGCTTTTTTTGTTTCAGCATACTGAGTTCTCCAACAACTTTTACCCAGTGCTATCACATCTGAATGGTGTTGTCACCTCTGTCCAGTTCGTGACCTCGCCTCCAGCATTTCCCAGCGGGCATAAGTTGCATCCAGTTTCGCAGTCATTTGCTGCAGTTTTTCAGCTGATGCGGCAATAGCATCAGCGGGCTGGGTATAACAGGCAGGACTTGCCACAAAGGCCTGCTGCGCTGCAAGAGAGGCTTCCATTTTTTCGATCAATTCAGGCAGTTCCTTTAATTCAGCCTGTTCTTTGAAACTTAATTTTTTGCTGTCTGCGGTATTTTTACTTTTATGCGATGGACCGGCCGCCACAGCAGCGGATTTTTTTTCAGCCATTTTCTGCCGCTGCCAGTCCAGGAAACCGCCAATATGTTCTTCAATATGGCCCTCCCCTGAAAAGATCAGCGTGCTGGTGACCACATTGTCCAGAAATTTCCGGTCATGACTGACAAGCAGCAGTGTGCCCTGATACTGACTCAGCATTTCTTCAAGGAGTTCAAGCGTTTCAATATCGAGATCATTCGTCGGCTCATCCATGACCAGCAGATTGGAGGGACGGCTGAAAAGACGCGCCAAAAGCAGGCGATTACATTCCCCACCCGAGAGATTTTTAACCGGCGTCAGCGCCCGCTGGGGTGTGAATAAAAAATCACTGAGATAACTGATGACATGGCGTTTTTTCCCGTCAATTTCGAGTGTGTCGCTCCCCTGCATCACATTGTCTGCCACCGTTTTTTCAGGATCGAGGGCTGCATGCAGCTGATCAAAATACGCCACTTCAAGCCGGGTGCCGGGTCGTACGGATCCCTTCTGAGGTGCAACACCTCCAAGCAGAATATTCAGCAGCGTGCTTTTGCCGGCACCATTGGGTCCCACAAGACCAATGCGATCGCCTCTGAGGACACGCAGGGAAAAATCCCGGATCACCGTCTTATCATTGTAAATCTGGGTAATCTCCTTTGCCTCAAGCACAAGGCGGCCGGATTTTTCAGCTTCACTCAGCTGAAACGAAGCCTTCCCCTCCACTTCACGGCGCAGAGACCGTTCATGACGCATGGCTTCAAGCGCCCTCACCCGTCCTTCATTGCGTGTTCTGCGCGCCTTGATGCCCTGACGGATCCACTTCTCCTCCTGCGCCAGTTTTTTATCGAACTCCGTGTTTAACCGCGCTTCGGCATGCAGCAGTTCGGCTTTGTGTTCCAGAAATTTCTCATAATTGCATAACCAGGAAGTCAGACTGCCGCGGTCAAGCTCCACAATCCGCGTCGCAAGACGCTGCAGCAATGCCCGGTCGTGCGTGATAAAAATCAGACCCAGACGGGTATTCAGCAGAGTGTCCTCCAGCCACTGGATGGCTTCAATGTCCAGATGATTGGTGGGCTCATCCAGCAGCAGCAGGTCCGGGGAAGTCACAAGCGCTCTTGCAAGCGCTGCACGCCGCTGCCAGCCGCCTGAGAGTGTAGAGACAGCTCTCTCAGGCTCCAGTTCAAGTTTTTCAAGGATCGTTTTCATTTCCTGTTCAAAATGCCAGGCGTTGGCGGCATCCATTTTTTGCTGCAATTTTTCGAGTTGTTCCAGATCCGATTGTGTGTGCGGTCCTGCCAGTTTCAGAATGACACTGTGCCAGGCCTTCAGTAATTCGCCCGCTTCAGAAAGTCCCTCTGCCACAAATTCAAAAACCGTCTGCGTGGATGAGCGCGGGAGTGTCTGCTCCAGTCGGGCAACACGCAGTCCCGGCTGACGCCAGACCGTGCCGCTGTCCTGGAGCTGCGTTCCGTCGATTATTTTGAGCATTGAGGATTTGCCGGCACCGTTTCGACCGATAAGACACACACGCTCTCCGGTGTTGATCTGAAATTTCACGTGATCAAGCAGGGGCTCAAGACCAAAGGCCAGGGACACATTATCAAGGGTGATCAGACTGCTCATCGCGCGAAATAAACTCCAAAAATGACATTAAAATGTATTTTTCCATTCCCGCAGCACGCCAAAAACACTGACAGGATCTGTCAGAGATCTGCCTGCACAGCGTTCAGCGGCAGAAACAACCGCAGGTTCACTGCAGCGCAAAAATGGGTTGAATAATTTCTCGTCTGACAGTGTGGAAGGCAGCGTACAATTTTTTTCGGATTTTTTCAGTGCCTGAATTTTATTTTTGATGTCCCTGTTCTGCGGTTCCACTGTTTCTGCAAACGCGAGATTGGCAGCCGTATATTCATGTCCACAGTAAATCTGCGTGGCATCCGGCAATGCGGCCAGTTTCTGCAGACTGGCATACATCTGCGGAACCGTTCCCTCAAAAATCCGGCCACACCCGGCGCTGAACAGGGTATCTCCGCTGAAAAGCATACCACCGCCATAATATGCCTGATGATCCAGTGTATGCCCCGGAATGGGGATCACCTGCAGCTTCAGTGAACCACAGGAAACAGAACTCCCCTCTCCCAGCCGGTCTGTCAGTGTCGCAAACGGACTTAAAGGCGATCCAACCACCTGCAGACTGTCACAGCTTTGCTGCAGCTCATGAATACCGCCTGAATGATCCGCATGATGATGGGTCAGCAAAACCCCTTTCAGCGACAGATTGTTTTCGGAAAGAAATGTCATCACGGGGGCTGCGATGCCAGGATCGACTGCCCATGCAGTCCCCGTCCCGGCATCTGTGATCATCCAGATATAATTGTCACGCAAAGCGCGCAGGGCAAAAATCTTCATGCTTCACTTTCCTTCGCAGGCATTCAACCAGCTTTCTTCAGCGCGGGCGAGTGCAGCGCGCATCTCATCACAGGCTGCCACCTCTCTCTGAAGTTTTTCTCTCGCGGAAAAATCATGCAGACTGGGTTCAAGCAGACGTGCCTCCTGAGCAGCCAGTGCTTTCTGCAGCTTCGTCATCTCAGCCTCCAGACGGCCCGCTTCACGGACGGCATCCTGACGCTTTGTCTTTCGCGCGCGCGTCTCACCCGCCGTCTGTTCACGTCTGAAATCAATCAGCCAGTTTTCATACGCCTGCAGATCGCCTGAGAATTCTTTTGCACTGCCTTCAACCACCAGCACCAGCTTATCGACGGTGCTGCGCACCAAAAACCGGTCATGTGACACCAGCACAACTGCGCCTTTGAATTCCTGCAGCGCAAATCCAAGCGCATCCCGCATGTCCATGTCCAGATGGTTGGTCGGTTCATCGAGCAGCAGCAGATTGGGTTTTTGCCAGATGATGAGAGCCAGTGCCAGGCGTGATTTTTCACCCCCTGAAAAAATACCCACTTTGTCATGCACCCTGTCACCGCTGAATCCAAAGGATCCAAGCCATCCCCGCAGCTGTCGTTCCATCAGTTCAGGCGCGAGCTTTGCAAGATGCTGCAGAGGCGTTTCATCCGACAGCAGATGATCCACGTGATGCTGGGCAAAATAACCGATCTGCAGACCCCGTCCTGCAAAACGCTCACCGGCTGCAGGTTCAAGTTCACCGGCCAGCACCCGGATCAGACTGGTTTTACCGGCACCGTTTGGCCCGATCAATGCAATACGATCCCCGGGAGATACACTGAAATGCAGATGCTGCAATACGACATGCGGTCCATAGGCCACAGTCACCTCATCCAGCTGCAGCAGAGGATGCGGACAGGCGCCAGGCTCGCGAAATTCAAATGTAAAAGGACTGTCCTCACGAACCGCTGCAATGATTTCAAGCCGCTCCAGTGCCTTGATACGACTCTGTGCCTGACGTGCTTTGCTCGCTTTCGCCCGGAAACGGTCAATAAATTTATTGAGTTTTGCGACCTGCAGCTGCTGTTTTCGAAAGGCGGCATCCTGCTGCAGCCTGATTTCCGCACGGTGCTTTTCAAAGGCGGAATAATTGCCGGTGCAGGTTGAGAGGGTTTTATTTTCAATGTGGGCGATGTGCTGCACGGTTTCATCCAGAAAATCGCGGTCATGCGAAATCATCAGAAGCGTCCCGGGATAGTTTTTCAGCCAGCGGGTCAGCCAGATCACCGCATCCAGATCCAGATGGTTGGTCGGCTCATCCAGCAGCAGCATGTCAGACGGACACATCAGCGCCTGGGCCAAAAGCAGCCGCATCTGCCAGCCGCCCGAAAAGTCACTGACCGGCTGCTGCCCCTCGTGTGGCTTGAAACCCAGTCCCTCGAGCAATTTTGCAGCCCGGGTAGGTGCACTCCAGGCATCAATACGATGCAGGGCATCATGGGCATGTGCGATTTCAAGACCATCATCTTTGGCCTCAGCCGCTGCCAGTGCCTGCTGAATGCTTCTGAGTTCAGTGTCTCCATCGATGACAAACTCAATGGCCGTTTGGGCAGTCTCTGGCATTTCCTGAGCCACATGCACCATTCGGAGCGCAGGCGGAATCTCAAGATCCCCACTGTCTGGGTGCAACTCATTCAATAACAGGGAAAAAAGACTGGATTTACCACAGCCGTTTGCCCCCGTCAGACCAATGTGCTGTCCCTGAAAAAGGGTCCAATTGACGTCTTCAAGCAGCACACGGCTGCCACGACGGAGGGAAAGATGGCGGAAAGAAATCATAGGTCAGTGAGTCTGCAAAAAATTGGAGACAGATAGTACCACAGATAGGGTATCCCGGGGGTTTTCAGGCAGGCGCATATTGTTGCACTATAATAAATGTAGTAACATACCTACATTATGGCGTTTCAGGGGCAGCCCATGCGTATTACGACTATTTCGAGCAGAGAATTCAATCAGGATGTCAGCAGGGCCAAACGGAGTGCCTCCAATGGGCCTGTTTTCATTACAGACCGGGGTCATCCCGCCCATGTTTTGCTGACGATTGAGGAATATCAAAAAATTACCGGCAAAAAAGAAAGTATCATCGAATTACTCGCCATGCCCGATGCCGCAAAAATCGACTTTGAGTGCCCACCCCTCCGGAAAAAACTGTATCGACCGTCAGAGGATTTATCCTGATGTATTTACTCGATACCAACGTTGTCTCCGAATTAAGAAAAGCAAAATCAGGCAGAGCCAACCCTTCCGTGGTGGCATGGGCCGGCACCGTCTCCGCCAGTCATCTTTTTCTGTCCGTCATTTCAGTGCTGGAGCTTGAGACAGGCATTCTTTTGATGGAACGACGCGATCAGGCCCAGGGTGCAGTCCTTCGGGCATGGATGAATACACATGTACTGCCAACATTTTCTGAACGAATCATTGTAATTGATGCCGCAGTTGCACAATGCTGTGCAAAACTCCATGTGCCAGACCCCCATTCTGACCGTGATGCGCTCATAGCCGCCACTGCGCTGGTGCATGGGATGACGCTGGTGACCCGAAATACAGATGACTTTGAGCTGACAGGTGCTGAAATTTTTAATCCATGGGAGAAAAAAACCGCTCGCAGAAAAAAATAATCATCCCGCGGAGATAACGCAGAGTCCAAGACGCTTTGACCGCTCCCTCAGCAGCTGAAGATAGCTGTCCCGCATCCCGGGTGACAAAAAACTTTCCCCGATCAGCGCAGTCCACAGAGGAAGAACATCACGAAACCTGTCCATCACATCCTGTACAACAGTCTGATTCAGCCCAAGCCTTTCTCCTGCAAAATAATTCAGAAAATCCCGCCTGTTCAGACTGTTTTTTTTGCCGTTCAGGGGAAGTGCGGTTTCTTCGCGGAAATTTTTGAGGGCAATGGAGGTATTCAAAAGATCATAGACCGGTGAGAGCATAATTTTTTTATTTCGGGTAATCAGAGAAAAATTTTTCAGATGCATATCCTCATTTCCGGTCAAAAAATTAAATACCGTCAGTCTGAATAATTTAACCAGCTCAATTTTTGGAAATGTGGTGAATTTCATAATAATCTCCGCCACCTTTTCCATCGAACTGTCGTATTTGGTGGTTCTGTCCCGCCCCGAGAGCTGGGCAAAATCTTCCACACACAGCTTTTTCTGATGCCCGATTCGGTCAAATCGCCGGATAAAATACGTCATACTCTGATCTTTCGCATAAATCAGTCCGTGCAGCGGCACTTCAAGACCCGCAAGGGATGCGAGCACCATCGTAATCGCCTCGTTTTCAGGCAGTTCAGGATAATGTTCACTCTGGGTTTTTAAAATGAAATGACCTTTCTCACCGACAATTTCAAAGCATTGTTTCTTTACCCTGAGCTGCGCACTTAATTTTGTCTGCACGCCCTGAACAGACATTTTTCCGGCACGGGCGAGCGCCTCCATACGCTGTTCGGCTGCACTTAAATTCAGTGGCAGCAAATCGGTGAGCTGCGGTGACAGCAGATGCAGTCCCCGTTTTGAATAACGTTCAGCCGGAGTGATTTTTTCATAGGTAATGGGGCAGCGCTTCATTCAGATTCCTCAAACGTGACAGCACCCACCAGATCCCGCCCCACTTTCAGCAGCTGACCAAAATAATCTTTTTTATCCAGTTTAAATTTTCGAAGGAGTGCCTCCAGCATCACTCCCTCCGGCAAAAGACCCTCAAACCAGACCGGAAATTCATCAAATGTATATGTGCGGTTCTTTAATGGCAGCGTCAGTGAAACCGGTGGGCCGTTATACGCTGCATCATAGATAAAACGGCAGCGCCCATCCGCCTCCTCTTCCAGGATCCCTGCAAAAACACCCAGTACCGACACACGCGCGCGTCTCATTTAACCGACTCCCCGGATGCCTCAAAAGGAGGCTCAAATCTGACTTTGATATTCAGCACATCCAGCACTTTCAGCACTGTATCCAGTTGCACTGTTTTTTTGCCTTTTTCAATATCAAACACCACTGTCTTACCGACACCGGCCAATACCGCAAGTTCTGCCTGTGACAATCCTGCCTGCTTTCGATAATAACGAACCATCCCTGTGAGCACTTTTGAATCCATAATCCACCAATATAAGATGATTATTACTGTTGTAGCAGTAAATTTAGGCATTAAACAAGTTTTTTTGGCAGTTTATAGAGATAATGGGTAAATTTTACTGCTATAGCGGTAAAATTACCCGCGCTTGATGAATTTTTTTTAAAAAAAGATGAACCAAAGAGAATTTTACCGTTATAGCAGTAATTTCATCCCCCAAACGTTGCCGTATAGATCTCAAGTCCAGGACGATCCGCCTTCACTTCAATCAGCCCGCCTCCTTCAGCATTCATATCAATCGCCGTATAGAGACGATGCTCATCCACTGACAATTCAAGTTTTTTTCCCTGATACAAAATCGTCACAGGCACCGGCTGATGATCCAGACTTCCCATCACAAAAAATACTTTGCCTGCCTTAAATGCCATGCGCAGTGCAGCTTCTTTTGATTCAGAAACAATCCGGTCTGAATAGACTTTCCAGCGGCCAGACAGAGCCCAGCCATGCCGGGGCAATTGATTCGGAAAAGTGTACTCTGCGCTCTTATCCCGCTGCAAAGCGCCCTTACCTGCAAAATGCACGGTCCTTGCATAACCAAAATAAGTTTCAGGTGTTTGATCTGCCATCTGCACTTCAGTCTGCATCGGTTCAGTCTGTGGAATATCCTCACCCACCTGCAGCAAATAGCGAATATTGTTTTCAGTCACATCATAATCCCCTTCACCAAAGGACTGATAAACAACCTGGCCTTTCTTATCAATCAGATAATGGGCCGGCCAGTAATGATTATTAAAGCTCTGCCAGGTGCCATAGGCATTGTCCAAAGCAACCGGGTACAGAATTTCATCTGATTTCACGGCATGAAAAACATTATTCGGATCTTTTTCGAATTCAAATTCCGGCGTGTGTACACCAATGATCACCAGACCCCGGTCATGGTATTTTTCATACCAGCTTCGGATATAAGGCAGCGTACGAATGCAGTTGATGCAGGAATAAGTCCAGAAATCGATCAAAACTACTTTTCCCCGTAACTTTGAAATCTGCAGGGGCGGCGAATTAAACCACGTGTCAATATCCACGATCTCAGGTGCAGGATAGGGGGAGGCCAGCGCATTTTTCAGTTTTGTAGCAGTCACAGACGATGCCGGGATTTCCGGCGCTGCGACGGTTAAAGCAGACGCCTCATCCGTATAAACCATCCAGCCTACAGCCAGAAGAATAATCACACCGAGCGCCCTGCGTATCAAGCCTGTATGCGTACTCAAAAAAGAAACCCGCCGGATAATCGTCCGGCCAAATAAGGCGATCAGCAACATCGGTACGCCCGCACCCAGCGCAAAAGCGAAGATCGTGAGGAAACTGTCCCACCCTGCCTGCTGCAAAGCGGTTTGGATAATCACTGCGGCAAGAATAGGACCGGCACAGGGCGTCCAGAGAACCGCTGTCAGACCGCCAAACAAAACCCCGCTCCAAAAACCACCGCCCTGCCCATTCACAACCGACCAGCTGGACCCAACACGCATTAACCCGGCCGTCTTCTGCAAAAAGATCTCTGACAATTTTTCAGAGAGCATCACAAGTCCGAGAAGCGCCAAAAGAACATAGGCAATTTGACGGATCAGCAGAGGATTCAGGCCCACATTCTGCACCAGTGCACGGGAAAAAAAAGTAAACAGAGCAAAGAAAATGACGAACCCAATAATGATGCCAAAAGGTCGCCGCCGACTGCCCATCAGCGATCCTGAAAGAATCAGGGGCAGAATCGGCAAAATACAGGGAGACAGTACAAGACCAATTCCTTCAATGAAGCCCAGTGCAACTGACGGTGACTGACTCATTCTGTCTCTCCCTGATAAACCCGCTCTTTCCAAATATGGCCCACTGCTTTATATTTTCTAATCACCTGGTCAACGGACACCGCACAGTGATTTCAGAAAGCAGTGAACAGCGCACCGCACCCAGCGATATCGTACTGCAAACGGTTGTTCCCTGCAGCCATCAGGATCTTTCAGGTGCATTGCTGACCCATCCGACCCTAAACACACCGCACAAAGATGCCGGTCTCAACCCATTAGTGGATGCTGCTGCCCGTATTTTTTCCATTATTGGGAAACTACAACAATTAAAATCCTGCCGTGATCCGCATCAACTCCAAATTGATCTCGTTTCCGAAATCAATGCATTCCAGGAAACTGCCAAAAATTTAGGCTACGGCCCCGAGTATATCTTGGTCAGCCGCTATGCAGTCTCAGCCACCCTCGATGATGTGATTCGTCAGACACCCTGGGGAACAGAAGGTCACTGGGATGAGCGCTGTCAACAGGGGCTGTTTGGCGCCGAAAATACCCAACATGAACGATTTTTTCTGATTCTTGAACGCATCATCCACGACCCGGGTCAATACATCGATCTGATGGAATTCATGTACATTTGCCTCAGCCTCGGTTTTCGGGGCACTTATCAGTCCACTGAATTTGGTCATCAGCGCCTGGAACAGATCAGTGATGCCCTGTATCGGCAAATCCGGTCCCATCATGGCGATTTCAACCGTACGCTTTCCCCTTTTCCTGTCAAAGCACCCGCCATCACAACCACCCCCGCAGAACAAAAATTTTCTGCCCTGTTTGTGATGCTCATCACAGCAAGCCTCGTTATGCTGCTGTTTGTCGGTCTTGGATTTACCCTGAATGCTTTTACAGAAAAGGCCCATACCCGACTTGCTGACATCGGAAATCTATTCCCTCATGAAACTATCCCGACCTGATATTCTTCGCAGACAACTGGTTCCCTGCACCCTGCTCATTGCTCTGACCGCCCTGATCTGGCTGGGGTGGCCACAGTTAAACACTGTTCCACCAGTTGCAAGCCGGCTCTATCTCACACTTGCCATTTACCTGACATGGGCTTTAAAACTGATCTTTATTGACTTGTCTCCTCCCACGCACTCCTCCCCGGCGCTTTCCCCGGAATTACGCAAACAATTTACAGTCCTTGAAGGCCGTCTTGATGGGGTACTGCGTTTTTTGCAAAAAACACCGCTGAGTCACCGGGGCACATCATCCCATTTTGCCGCGCTGCCCTGGCACCTGATCATTGGCCCCAAAGGGTCCGGCAAAACCGCCTTCCTCGCCCACTCCGGCATGCGCTTTGCCCTGTCAAAAAAATTCACCGAAGAAGCCCTTGCCGCCATCCCACCTTCCACCACCTCCGAATGGTGGGTCACCCGGGATCTTGTTCTCGTAGACACACCAGGCAGCTGGTCACTCTGGCAGGCTTTTCTCTCTCTCCTGCAAAAAAAAGACACCCTGACAAAACTCTCCGGAGTGGTCGTGACACTCAATCTTCCGGAACTGATGCAGCAGGGCGGAACCTCCTTTGAACGCACGCTCGATCTGCTGCGAAATCAGATCAAACATCTGCGCGCAACACTCGGGCATCATCTGTCGTTTTATCTGGTGATCACCAAATGCGATCTTCTTCGGGGTTTCAGCGAATTTTTCAGAGACAGCAGCCGCGAGGAACTGGCCAGTGCATGGGGCATTACCCTGCCACCCAGAGACAACAAAACCCGGCTGCAGGATGTGGTCGCACAGCGTTTCAACCAGCTGATCAAACAGCTCAACAGTCAGCTGGTTTTAAGACTGCATCAGGAACGGGATATTCGTTTGCGGCCGCTCATCAAGGATTTTCCCCTTGAAATCGAAAGACTGCGGGATCAGATTCTGCAGTCGCTGAATCTGACCGCCCCTGATCTGCCGCTGCGCGGCATCTGGCTGACCAGCGCCACCCAGGCTGCAGATGTCTCACTGACTGACCGTGAAGTGCATCAGACAGGAACGCATCTGACGCTGTCTGCACCACTGCTCTGGCATGCCGTCCCCACACCGTCAAAATCCTATTTTATTCGCAATGTTATTCAGCACGGCCTGCCGGGCTGGTCCGGTAAAGTGCTTCCTCGGCAAAAACACAATGTTTCATTTCGCCGCAGTCTTTATACCCTGGCAGGCGGTCTTTTGGTGGCTGCCGTCATTGTCCTCGGGAAAGATTTTTCAGAGGGAGTGTCTGAGATACAGGTTCTTGAAAACAGTATTCAGCGCTATGAAGAGGCAGTCCATCAGTCTGTTCCGCTGAGACCAACACCTGCCAGGACCCTTGCACTCGTCACAGCCCTCCAGACAGAACAACCAGGACTCGACGGCCCTCTGAGGGGTTTTCATCAAAGACTGATATCCTACTATTCAGCAAGAGCACGTCTTGAAGCGTCAAAACTCTACATTGAAGCACTGAAAACACTGCTGCTGCCTTCGCTTGCGCAAAGCCTCGATGCCTGGCTGCAAAACATCAGCAACAAAACCGCTCCAGGACAGCTTTATTCCATTCTGTCTGCAAGACTGATGCTCTCAGGCGACATCCCCCTGGATGCGCACAAACTTCTGAAGGCCCTGACAGGCATTACGGATCTCTCACAGGATCAAACCACCACAGCGCGCTTTATGGCGCAGATGGAAAAAATAAAACAGTATGCATTTAAAATACCGGCCGATCCTGACCGCATTGAGCAGGCCCGTCAGCAGCTCACGCATCTGCCGGTCTGGCAGCTCGGCATGCTGCTGCTTGAAAATAATTTTATTGCCCCTAATTCACCGGATGAATCCCAGATGCCGCCACTTTTTATGAAGCGTCAGTTTGACCGGATCATACAGCAGGATATTCCGGAGACGGTGAGAGAAACCCTCAGCGGAAATCTCATTCTTGGAAAAAAAATCACGCATATTGACCGCCGCGTTACAGGCTCTGTCATGACCTTACTCAGCAATCGTTTTCTGCAGAACTATGCCAAAACCTGGGTACAGCGGCTGCATCATCTGACACTCACAAAACCTGCTGATCTCTTTGCCACCGATGCGCTCATTGCCGGATTCATTGACGGGAGTGCCCCTGAGTGGCAGGCCCTCCAGTCTGTCAGTGACAATACTTCTTTTTCACCCATCCTGCAGATGAATCCGGCACTCACCTCCCTGAACAGTCTGTTTGCAGAAGACCCCCGCAATAATCAAAGCCGGCGATATCAAAATAAAACCGCATTAAACTGGCTGCATCAGACTTTGCAGGGGATTTTGACGGCAGAAGATCCCCGTGAGGCGGCATCAGAACGAATCCGGCAAAGTGTGCAGTCCCCGGATAAAAATTCTTTCGGCCATCTGCGTGAAATCGCACAGGAAAATCCCGAACCACTCAAAACCTGGCTGACACAGATTGCAGATACCAGCTGGCGTCAGACGGTGGTTCAGTCCGGGATGGATACCGTCAGTCCCGTTCTTCTGGAGGCACTCTCGCAGATCCATCCTTCGGAAGCGACGCCAGTGACACACCAGAAAAAGAAGCTGATCACCCGTAAAGGCATACCGCCTTTGGTCAAAAAATTGATGGACAGTGAGGCAGTCGCTGATGTGAAGGATTCCCACAGAGAAATTGCATCAGATGAAAAAACAGATGTGAAGCCGGATTCCCGTCAGAAGAGTTCGTGGACGCTTAATCTGAATCTGCCGAAGATGGATATTTCGTAATATGTCATTCACTTTTTTTTCATTCACTTTTTTTATTTCATTCCCTTTTTTTTATGTCATCTCCTTTTTTTATGTCATCCCCGCGAAGGCGGGGACCCATTTACCCAAGTGCTTAACGCATGATGGGTCCCCGCCTTCGCGGGGATGACATAAAAAAAGGGGATAACATAAAAAAAAGGGGGTGACATAAAAAAAGAAAAGATCCCAAAAGAGATCTTCACATCCCAAAAGACCGCTCCGATTCACTGACATCCGCCTCCCTCTCCCGCTGTTTCTGCATAAATTCCTCATAAATCAGCGCACTCTTGCGCTGCTGCCGCGCCCCGTCAAACAGACCAAATAATTTGGTATACCCCTCATTCCACTCATAATTGTCCATAAAGGTCCAGTAATAAAGCCCCCTGATGTCCACGCCCGAGTGAATCTTCTGATCAATCACATCAAGATATGCACGCAAAAATTTCTGCCGCAGCTCATCATCCCGGTCAGCAAACCCCATCTCTGTCACATAGACAGGTTTCCCAAGCCCCGCACATTCATCAATGGCCGATGCAAACCCATCCGGATCCATCGGAAGATACATATCCCCCATCTCCTGGCCAAAAAAACAGGTGGGGCCAAAAAAATTTGTCGCATTGAATCCAATCACGGGATTTGCATAAAAATTCAGTCCGATAAAATCAAAGGCAGAAGGTGCTGAATAATCCTCATAATCTTTTCTGGCAAGAAAATTAATTCTGTAATGAATTTCCCCGGTCTTTAAGAATGTCATCACAAGCGTATTGGTGATAGTCGTCAGAAATTTGGACAGAATGAGTTCGATCGGCTCCCACCAGTAACGGGGAATAAATTTAATCGGATTATGCACCAGACCAATCATCGCCTCTCTGCCGCCTTTCATCTGTTTCAGCCGGTGATACACCGAAACATGGGCACAAAGCAGATTGGTCAGCACATCCACCGTCATCTGCAGATTGTGCCGGTGCGGTGGAAACTGCCCGTAAAGATATCCGGAAAATGCCTGCACTGCAGGTTCATTGATCGTACACCAAAGCGACACATCTGAACTGAATGCCTGAAAAACCGTTTCTGCAAACTTAAGAAAAAAATCGATGTTGGCCTCCTGCTCAAATCCCCCAAGACGCGTAAACCAAAGCGGCTCGTTGAAATGAAAGAGTGTCGCCATGGGTTCCAGTCCGTGCTTTTTGCAGATGGCGAACATGCTTTTGTACCGTTCGAGAATCTCGCTATCATAATACCCCTGCGCAGGTTCAATATGACTCCATTCCAGTGAAAAACGGTAGGTGTTGGCGCCGCTTTTGGCAATCAGCTGAATGTCTGATTCAAAAAATTCCCAGTGCTGCACGGAATTTCCCACAAAAGGTACCGTGCCGTTTGCGGCCGCTTCAGTCCAGTTGGAATCCCCGCAGATCTCGCCGGATGACTGAAAAATTGAATTGGCAAATCCGGAAAGCCATGGAAAACGGCCCCGCGTCCGTACTGCTCTGACTTCAGCTGTTTTTTCCTCCGGCAGATCAACAGCCGAAAAATCTTTCAGCTCCTGTTCTTTATCATTCCACATGACCGACCACCTCCTCATGGAGATATTCGCGCGAATTTAAATATTCCGGCACCAGTGCACGCAACAGCCCGAAGAGTTTGGTTTCATCATTGATCTCGCAGGCACGCTCAATGTCAGAAAGAATGCTTACCAGTCTGTTCCAGTCAAATTTCCGCACCCGGGCGCGTTTGATTTTGACATGAGCCGTATCTGTGACATCTTCGCTGTCATGAAACAGCTCTTCATGCAGCTTTTCTCCCGGCCGCAGTCCGATGTATTCAATGGCTATATCCCGGTCCACGGCCCGGCCGGACAGTTTTATCATCTGTTCGGCCAGGTATTTTATTTTGATGGGGTTTCCCATATCCAGCACGAATATTCCCCCGTCATCCGTCATGGTCGCCGCCTGCAGGATCAGCTGACTGGCTTCGGTGATGGTCATAAAAAATCTCGAAATATCCCTGTGCGTTACCGTGAGCGGGCCGCCCTCCTGCAGCTGCTTTCTGAAAAGTGGGATGACACTGCCTGCAGAATTTAAAACATTGCCAAACCGTACGGTGATAAACCGGGTGGGAGAAATAAAATGATAACTCTGACAGATCACTTCAGCCGCACGCTTGGTGGCACCCATGATATTGGTGGGATTAACCGCTTTGTCCGTCGAAATCAGGACAAAGGTTTCAACACCCGACTGTCCGGCCAGTTCTGCAACGGTGTGCGTACCAATGACATTGTTGAACATCGAGACACGCAGATGCTTTTCAAGCAGGGGCACATGTTTGTATGCAGCCACATGAAAAACCATCTGCGGTCGGTGTTCTACAAATATTTTTTGCATCTCAGCACGGTCTGCGACACTGCAGAGATGAACAGAGAGCGCGGGATCTTTGAAGCTTGTCTTAAGTTCCATATCAATCGAATAAAGATTAAATTCATTATTGTCCACAATAATCAGATTCTGTGGTTTAAGCCGGCATATCTGCCGGCAGAGCTCAGATCCGATTGATCCACCTCCGCCGGTCACAAGGATTGTCCGACCGGATACCGCACACTCAATCCGGTCCCAGTCCAGCTGCACCTGCTCACGGCCCAGAAGATCTTCAAGCAGCACTTCACGCAGCGCATTGATGCTGACTTTGCCATCTGCAATGTCTCTGATATTGGGCAGTGTCCTGAAAGGTGCACCGGAGGCTTCACAGAGGGCCACGATCTCACGCATTCTGTGGGAATCTGCAGAGGGAATTGCGATCAAAATCAGTTTTATTCTGTGACGCTTCACAATGTCCGGGATGTCTTTGCAGCTTCCGAGCACCCTGACACCATGCACTTCACAGCCGAAACGGGCCGGATCATCATCCACCATGCCGAGAGGCTGCATGCGGTCGGGTAAAGGCAGTCGCCTGAGATCACGGACAAGCCCCTCTCCCGCACTCCCTGCTCCTACAATCAGCACTTTTTTGCCCCTTAAAAAAAAGTGACCTGATTCATGCAGCCAGCGGAACAGGATTCTGGGACCTGAGAGCATCACCAGCAGAAAAATCGCATACACAATCATTGTTTTCAGAGGAAACGCGAGTCCTGCCAGAAAAAAAACAGACACAGTCACCGCAACGCCCAGTATCACCGCACGCGCAATACGCATCAGATCCGGAATGGAAGCAAACCGCCATATCCCTCTGTAAAGACCGCAAAAAAGACAGACAATACACTGAATGCCTGCAATCAGTGTGCAGGAGAGCTGTATCTTTGACAGGTCAGAAAAATCGGTGCTGGTCCAGAGGGCACAAAGCCAGGCGAGCATTGTCATGGACAGATCCACTGCAAAGACAATACTGCGTTTTTTCCATTTTTCCCATCCGTCAAAAATTCTCATGACAGCTCCCTGTCAGTTCACCGGATCCCGTGACAGGCACAGGATGACAACAGCGCCACTAAAAATTCAAAAAACCAGCGGCAAATTGACCGTTCCGCTGTCCCGTGCCGAAAGATAGGATGCAACCATAATTTCAAGGGAACGCAGCCCTGCCCGACCGTCAATATCTGCGGTTTCCTCTCCGCGCAGGGTTTTTGCAATATTCTGATAATAAATTTTATGGCCACTTCCCGGCAGATCCGGTTCGGATGGTTTTGTCAGTTCTTTTGCTCTCGCATCCATGGGATGTTCATCTGAAAAAAGCCAGTGGTCAATTCTGTTGGCAGACAGTCCTCCCACCCGCACACTGCCTTTTTCCCCCAAAATAGTGAGAGAAGCCTCCAGATTTTTGGGATAAGTCAACATTGTGAAATTCATGGAGCCGAGTGTTCCGGAACGCCAGCGGATATTGACAATACCGGTGTCCTCCACTTCCATGTTTCTTGCAAGCGTGGCCATCATCGCCTGCACACTCTGAACCGGGCCAATCAGCCAGTCGAGCAGATCCACATAATGGCTGGCCTGATTCATAAAGGCACCCCCATCAAATTCCCAAGTACCCCGCCACTTCGCCTGATCATAATACTGCTGTGGCCGGGTCCAGAAAACATTGAGTGTCACCAGATAAATCCGTCCAAAACGTCCCTGGGTGATGGCTTCTTTAAGAAGCTGCAGTGAAGGTTGATAACGGTTTTGTTTGACCACAAATAACTGCACACCCGCCCGGTCACAGGCTCTCACCATCTCAACACCGTCAGACCAGCGTGTGGCCATGGGTTTTTCTGTCACAACATGACGGCCGTAACCTGCAGCCTGAATAGTCTGTTCTGCGTGCAGGCCACTCGGAGAGCACAGCGTGACAAGGTCGAGATCCGGTTCAGCCTGCAGCATCCGCTCAAGGCCAGGGTAGCCCACCACTGTCAGTTTTGAGCAGATCTGATTCAGCGACTCCGGATGACTGTCGCAGACACTGACCAGTTCAAACTGGTCACGCAGCCCTTCGAGTGCTGCGAAATGATTGGCGGAAATTTTTCCACACCCAACAACACCTAGGCGAATTTTACGGCCTGTTACACGCTTTGATGCATCCATCATGATTTATGCCTTCACAATCTTGGGATCGGTTGCACGATAAACACCCCGGGTGTCTACAATCAGCCGCGCGTGCGATTTGATGAAATCATAATCAAAGCGATCGTGGGCCGTTGTAATCACCACTGCATCCTGTTCTGCCAGCACATCTTCTGTGAGATCCGTACTCCTGAGATCAAAATGATGGTCACGCATTTTTGGAAAAACAGGAAGATGCGGATCAGAATAAGCCACGATCGCCTCTTTGCGGACCAGAGACTCCATCACCCGGACCGCGGGGGATTCTCTTGCATCATCCACATTTTTCTTATACGCCACACCCAGCACCAGCACTTTGCTGTTTTTTATGGGCTTTCCGACTTTGTTCAGAGCATCCACCAGTTTCTGCACCACCCAGTTCGGCATCGCATTGTTAATTTCACCGGCAAGCTCAATAAACCGGGTGTGTACACCGTACTCATGCGCTTTCCATGTCAGATAAAAAGGATCCACCGGAATACAATGACCACCGATACCAGGGCCTGGGTAATAAGGCACAAACCCAAAAGGTTTGGTGGCGGCGGCTGCAATGACTTCATAAATATCGATGCCCATTTTATCAGTCAAAATTTTGATTTCATTGACAAGTCCGATGTTGACGGCACGGTGAATATTTTCAAGGAGTTTTGTCATCTCAGCAGTCCGGGTAGAACTGACCGGAATGACCTCCCGGGTGACCGATGCATACAGCGCAACACCCACTGACAGACACTGCGGCGTGACACCGCCGCAGATTTTAGGGATGGTATCAGTGCTGTGAACAGCATTGCCTGGATCTTCGCGTTCAGGAGAATACACCAGAAAAATATCCCGGCCGACTTTAAGACCGGTGGATTCAATTTTGGGTTTGATTTCTTCGTCGGTTGTACCGGGATAGGTGGTGCTTTCAAGGGAAATGACCTGACCCGGCCTCAGAAAGGGAAGCACAGAGGCAATGGTGTCCATGACATAACTTAAATCCGGCTCACGCTGCCGGCTGAGCGGTGTTGGGAGACACAGAATAATTGCATCAGCATCCGCCACCACACTGAATTGATCGGTTGCCACAAAGCCACGCTGTCTGATGATTTCAATTTTTTCATCAGAGATATGATCAATGTAGCTTTTGCCACGGTTTAAAAGTTCAATCTTATCAGTGTCAACATCGATACCGGTCACTCTGTAGCCCTGCACTGCAAAGCGGATTGCAAGCGGCAGACCCACATATCCCAGACCAATAATCGCAATAACAGCTTCTGCGGCATTCAATCGTTCGATCAGGTGATTTTCAGCCATTAACATCGTCCCTTATGTCAATCTGTGATGCGCGAGAGTATAACCGTGTGGCGGGGTGTTCGGAAGAAATAAATGAGAGCGAAGTTGATTCCATCACTGTAAAACGCTAGATTATTTTTATCACGCACTCTTGGGATTGATCATGTATCGCCACTGGCTGAAACGTATCATCGATTTTACTGCTGCAACTTTTCTTCTCATTCTGCTATCACCGGCGTTCCTGGTGATTTTTTTGTCAGTCCGGTTTTTTCTCGGTTCACCTGTGATCTTCAGGCAGCACCGCCCGGGACTGAACGAAAAACCCTTCAATCTCTTTAAATTTCGCACCATGCGCGATTTATATGATGCTGACGGCTGCCTGCTGCCTGATGACAAAAGACTGACTGCTTTTGGTAAAACATTACGGAGCTTAAGTCTTGATGAACTGCCTGAACTGATCAATGTCGTCAGAGGCGATATGAGTCTTGTGGGACCCCGCCCTCTGCTCATGGATTATCTTGCGTATTATTCACCGGAACAAAAAAAAAGACACTGTGTACGACCCGGTATCACAGGGTGGGCACAGATCAACGGCCGAAACACACTTTCATGGAAAAAAAAATTTGAAATGGATGTCTGGTATGTAAAAAACTGTTCCTTTTTTCTTGATCTGAAAATTCTTTTTCTGACACTCAACAAAGTTATCAGGCGGGAAGGCATCCATGCTGAGGGACTCGCCACCATGACCCGGTTTGATGTCGAATGTCAGCACCAAAAAAACCCTCCCACTGAAATTCAACAACACTGATTCCGGAGAAAAACATGAAGCTTTATGGGATTGTCGGCACCGGGGGATTTGGGCGCGAAGTGCTGCCCGTTGCCGTTAAAATGCTCGCAGACCAGATGGACGATGCAGATTCAGACTGTGACGTGGTTTTTGTCGATGAAAACACCCACAACAGATCTGCCTGCAACGGGCACCCCCTGTATGACGTGGCGGAATTTTTAGCGCATCCTGCGCCCGAAAAATTCTTCAACATTGCCATTGCCAATACCACTGTTCGAAAACGCGTTGCCGAACAGCTGATCAATGCCGGTATCCGGCCTTTCCGCATCACGGCGCCCAATTTTCTCGGACTGGACAACAATCAAATCGATGAGGGTGCCATTTTTTGCCCGTTTACGATGGTAACCTCCAATGCCAGAATCGGCCGCTTTTTTCATGCCAATATTTACTCCTACGTAGCGCATGACTGCCAGATCGGGGATTATGTGACCTTCGCACCCGGCGTACACTGCAACGGCAATGTCATCATCGAAGATCATGTCTATGTTGGCACCGGTGTTGTCATCCGGGAGGGAACCTCTGAAAAACCCATCATCATAGGTCAGGGTGCCACACTGGGAATGGGTGCTGTCATCACCAAAAGCGTTCCACCCTTTGAAACTGTCGTTGGTAATCCTGCAAGACCGCTGCGTTCAAAGGTGCTGACAGATTCAGCAGGATGATAAAAAGGAACTGTTTTTAAAGGACTGTTATGCTAACCGCTCCCAAAAAGTGGCCGGTTCACGCCCAGGATGAAATTGATGCTGTCAGTCGCGTTCTGGCTTCCGGCAAAACCAACTACTGGACGGGTGATGAGTGCCGCCACTTCGAAAAGGAATTTGCAGAGCACATGGGATGCGCACATGCCATTGCTGTCATGAATGGCACTGTGGCGCTTGAGGCTGCTTTGCAGGCACTTGCGATTGGACCGCTTGATGAGGTGATCACCACACCCCGCACATTCATCGCCTCTGCCAGCAGTATCGTGATGCGCGGCGCCATTCCCATTCTGGCAGATGTAGATCCTGACTCCCAAAATATTATGCCTGCAACCATCTCGCCCTGCATCAGTGACCGGACAAAAGCCATCATCGTGGTGCATCTGGCAGGCTGGCCGGCGGATATGCCTGGCATTCTGGCGCTCGCCCGGGCGCACAACCTCAGGGTCATCGAAGACTGCGCCCAGGCACATGGCGCGACAATCAACAACCGTGCCGTTGGCACATGGGGAGATGTGGGCGCGTTTTCTTTCTGCCAGGACAAGATCATCACCACAGGCGGCGAAGGAGGGATGGTCACCACCAATAACGCCGCACTCTGGGAAAAAATCTGGTCATACAAAGATCATGGCAAAAATCATCACAAAGTCACAGACTTAAGTCCTGCCCCGGGATTTCGCTGGCTTCATGATTCTTTTGGCACCAACGGGCGGATGACCGAAATGCAGTCTGCCATTGGCCGGTTGCAGCTGAAAAAACTGCCCGACTGGCTCTCTCACCGCCGCCGCAATGCAGCGGTTCTGACAGATACACTGCAGGAACTGTCTGCTGTCAGGATTCCACAGCCACCGGAGGGAATTCAGCACGCATTTTACAAATATTATCTCTTTATCCGCCCTGAAAAATTAAAATCCGGCTGGAGCCGGGATGCTATTTTAAAAGAAGCCAACCGTCAGGGCATCCCCTGCTTCAGCGGAAGCTGCAGTGAAATTTATCTTGAACAGGCTTTTGCATCCCAGCCACAAAGGGCCACAGTCACCAGAAAAAATGCAAGACTGCTGGGTGAAACCAGCCTCATGCTGCCGGTGGATCCTTCATTTGACACGGCAGCCATGCAAAAAATGGCAGACGGACTGCGCACGCTCATCAGGGCGGCCTCGTTATGAAGAATGCTCTGAAACATTTTCAGAGCAGCGTAAACAGACGGCTCATACAGATAATGGCATGGTGTTTTCTCCTGCCCGCCTCTCAAAGCGTTTTTTCAAAGCCTCTGATCATCACAGGCATTCAAGTCATAACGACACCGACCGTCTATTCAAATGCCACGCTGGATCTCAGTCACGGCGCCTTTCTCATCACCAAAAACGCCACTCTCACCATTGTTAATTCCAGCATCAAGGGAACACTTTCGCCTGAAAATCCAAGACTGTTTACCGTCTCAGACGGCGGTCTTACGCTCAGCGACAGTCATATCGATGTCACCTCTGAAAACATTTCGCCGTCTCCGCGCACGCCGCCACAGTACAGCGTCATTTCAGTGCTGCGCGGACAGCTGTCACTGAGCGACAATGAGTTCAGCACTAACCGTCTTTTTACTGCAGGACTTCTGGTGACTGGATCCTCACCCACATCCGGCATGAACATCATCCGAAATGTCATCACGAATTTCCACGGCGGTATTCTCCTCATGAATTCCAGCAACGACATCATCAGTGACAATACATTTTCAAATGTCAGCAGCGGGAATATTTACATCCGGTACGGTCACAATATTGCCCTCAGCAAAAATACCATTCTTTTTTCCGGAAACAATGACGTCGGTGACAGCTTTGACATCATTGATTCAGACAGCATCAACATCACTGACAACCATATTTTTTCAGGAACATGCTATTCCATTTTTATTATGCGAAGCAGAAATATTTTCATCGGTCAAAACAGTGTATCCGGGGGAATTACCTACGCTGTTTTTATTTCTGACTCACCCAATCTTGACAACCTTCAAAAAACATATCTGCTCGGAATGGAGCGACTTTTTCCCGGCGCACCGGCATCGCAGGGAAACAGAAACATCACCATCACACAGAATTATCTTTCGCAGAACCGCTTTGGACTTGCCGCAACAAGTGTCCACAGCCTTACTGTCACAGACAATCAGTTTATTCAGCGATTCGATGACGCACAGAGCAGAAAATTCTGGACAAACAACGATGTGCTGCTGAAAAACATTCTCAATCTGAAATGGAAAGACAATTTATATAAAGAAGCTTTTACACAGGATGCAACGGGAAGCAATCACGATTCATTTACATTTATTCCTTATCCTGAACATAATGGTATTCAATTCGAACAACATAAAGTATAATCAAAATAATTTTTCGAAAATTGCTCCCATCATTTCATACAATATCGCTGGTAATTGAACAAAATTAACAGGCTGACCCATATTTGACGCAACATTCATTGGAAAAGGAGAACCAAAATGCTTATTAAACGATGCACTTCCCACCGCCTTCCCTCGAGCATTAAAAAACTGCTGCTGGCAACGCTTCTCGCTGCAGCCGGCATCACTCAGGCTGGGGCGGTGACTATCACCACAAACCAGATCATCAGCACACCCACCACCTACAAAAATGTCACACTCGACATGAGCGCCGGCTTTATCATCGTGCCAGGCGGCTCACTGGACATCGAAAACTGCATCATCAATGTCAGCGCTTCCCCCACCAATCCTTTCTTCACCTACATGACAACCGGGGGGCTCATACTGAAAGACAACACAGTCAAAGTCTCAGTCAGCGGCATCACCCCAAATTCATCAGTACAGGCACTGTTTCAGCTGATCAAAGTGGATCAGGGTTCGCTCGCCATCACCCACAATAACTTTTCAGTTGATCAGGCCTATTCACTCGGATTCTTTACCACCAATAAAACTTTCGCCACATCCGGGTTTTCAATCCGGGAAAATGTCATCAAAAACTTTCATGGCGGCATTTACCTGCTGAACTCCTATGCCGATGAAGTTGAAAACAACACATTCACCCGGGTCAGTCTGTCCAACATCTTAAACACGGGTGACTCCAGTGAATTTGAGCACAATATTTTTAATTTTCCAGGAAATCTTGCCCAGGGCAACGCCTTTGACATCATCAACTCAACCGGCATTGAAATCAGCAACAACATCATTGCCAGCAGCTCAAATTACGGCATTCATATCATGGGCGGCAAAGATATCACCATCAGCCGCAACAAAATCACTGACAGTCTTTCCTATGGCATCAACATTGAAGCGGCAACGCCTGTCACCCTCAAAAAACACAGTGACCTGATACAGGCCGGAATCACCGTTGATGAGCCCTCCGTCCATAACAACAGACACATTATCGTTTCCAAAAACTATCTTTCCCAGAACCGCTATGGTCTGTCAGCACAGAGCGTCAATGGTCTGAGTGTCAACGGAAACACCTTTATCCAAAAATTCCAAGATGCGGTTGCCAGAAAATTCTGGACCAGCAACGATCACCTGCTGTCCGATGTCAGTGGTCTCACCTGGACTGCCAATCTTTACAAAGAAGCCTTCACTCAGGTCGTCCCGGGAGACAATACGCTCGCAAAACAGTTTGTCGTCTTCCCTGAAACCGGCGGCGTCACACTGTAAGGACTGATCCACTGCACAGGATTTTTCATCACTTAATTAATCTGCGACATGGAGGGTTTATGAATACGGTTTCCAAACTGAAATTATGGGGTTTTTGCTCGGCGGGGCTTGCCCTGTTGTCAGTGGGCAGTGCCTGTTTTGCAGGCACCATTATTGTCAAACCCAACACGGTGATTTCACAGCCAACCACCTATGACAGTGTCACGCTTGATATGACCAAAGGCTCCTTTCTCATCAAAAATCATGCGAGTCTGACTGTCACAAACAGCACGATTACGGGCACACTGTCACCTGACAATCCCTACCTGATCAACATCGACGATGGTTCAATTAATCTCAGCCACAACACTGTCAAATTAAGTGCGCAGGACATTGCTCCGCATCCCAAGACTCAGTCTTTGCAGCACATGATTCAGGTGGCGCTTGGAACAGTCACACTGGACCACAATGATTTTTCAATCGACAAACAGTTTTCAGCCGGATTTTTGGTGACCACCGCCAGCATCGCGACCACCGGGTTCAAAATTACGCATAATCACTTTGAACATTTCCACGGGGTATTGTATCTGATCACATCCGACAACAATCTGATCGCAGAAAATACCTTCAACAAAAACAGCTATGGCAATCTGGTGAATATCGGAAACAATAATTCGATCATTCACAACACGATTTATTATTCAGGCAACAACCATCTGGGTAATGCAATGGATATCATTGACTCCAACAATGTCAACATCCAGAACAATATCCTGATGACGCCCACCTGTCATGGCATCTATGTGCTGAACAGCCACAATCTGCTGATTGACAACAATCGCGTCATGGGCGGCATTACCTATGCAATGAACATTTACACCTATGCTGAGAAGGCTAAAATCGAAGCCTACGTGAAAGACATTGTCGCCGCACACAAAATGCATAATGTGATCAGCAGCAACATTACCGTTACCAACAACTACATGGCACAGAATCGCTTTGGGCTGGCCGCGAGTGACGTGGATACGCTGGTTGTCAAAAGCAATTATTTCGTGCAGCGCTTTGAAGACAATGATTCAAGAAAATTCTGGACGGACAATGCAGTACTTTTGAAACAGGTCACGAATCTGACCTGGGCTGACAACCTCTACAAAGAGGCATTTACCCAGGACAGCATGGGTGACAATTCAAAGTCCTTCCAGTTTGTCACTTTCCCGGCATCGGGCGGCATTTCTCTGTAATTCGATTTTTAACTGTAAAAGAGGCGGGTTTTCCCCGCCTCTTTTTTTTCAGTATCAATCCTGCATACGTGTATAACCGTCATTCGTGTATAACCGTCATTGCGAGGAGGGCGAAGCCGTTTCGACGTGGCAATCCAGCTTTTTAGGGAGCGTCCCTAAACCCCTCTGGCTACCCATAATCTACCACCCCCACCTCGTCGTCCCGCAGCCCCCACCTCATCGTCCCGCGGTCCCCACCTCATCATCCCGCGGCCCCACCTCATCGTCCCGCGGCTTGTCCGCGGGATCCAGTCAAGCGCTGATTTCATCGTATAAATCGGACAATCCGCGGTCCCCACTGGCCAAATAATGAATTTTCACGTATCGCGATAAAAATTAATCTATCCAAGCTTCTTGCGAAACAAAAAACCCCTGTCATTGCGAGGCCGCGCAGCGTTTGGCCGTGGCAATCCAGTTCTTTTCAACCTTCATAAAAAACTGGATCGCCACGTCGAAACGGCTTCGCCCTCCTCGCAGCTTTTTTAACCGCCAGAATAGCTGGGCTCCATCACGCTGTGTTGAAATAAATCGCTCTTGCCCGTTCGCCAAAATATCCAATGATTTCTTCCATGAGCTCATTCACGTTAATCACAATCTGCTTTGAAATGCCGCCCATATTAGCCGTTAACTCGTGTGCCCCACGGAACAGGTAATAAATCCATTTCATGCTTGGCTTGTCCGTCGGTTTCCGTTTTTGATCCGGCAATGTTTTTCCATGGATTTTCAGAGACTGTCGAAGATCATGCTGTGAAACGCCATACACCATCAGACACAACGCCATGATCATCATCAGCGCTGAAATGCGGGAAGGTGTTTTTAAAAAAACGGAATCCAGCTCAAAAGTATCGTCCTTGATAAATTTAAAACCTGATTCAGTCCCGGACTGCGCCTTATATTCCGGTAGCATATCAAAATCTGATAGTTTTTTTTCATCCAGCTCATTTGTTGCAAGAATAAACCGGCCTTTTTTTGATCTTGCAACCGCAATTTTTTCCTCATCTTTTTCGAGGGTGCATTCAACCCTATAACCTTTCAAAACTGGCTTTTCATCTTTCTGAGGGCGTCCGGATTTTTCATGTTTACGCACTTCCAATATTTTTGTTTTTGGCTGATGGTATTTCATTTTTTTGGAAATTTTATTAATCGAAACCTGTGCATCCTGCTGACACGAAAATACTTCATTCCCAATGTGCCAGAACTTTTTTTCATATTCGGCATGTTCCTTGCTTATGTTCCGATTAAGTGTGGCAATCTCTTTTTTGAAAGCCTGCTCTGAAAATACAAGCAACCAGCGTTGATCTACTCCACTATGATTTGACTTCTCTATATGACAGGCATAACCATCAGACAGGATATTCCATTTCAATTCAGTATCAGAGCGGGATATCAGTTTTTTGGCCTGTAAAATATTCTCAGGGACACGTGACAACCACTTTATCCCAGCTGAATGCTTCAGGATATTGTCGTACATCGCCGCATCTCCAACGTATAGAAAGTCAGGCGCCCCAGAAAGCTGACGACAAAATTCCCTCATCCGTAATGCAGCATCAGGCAATATCTTTTTGTCGGATGCATTTCCACTGTGTGATTCCATCCAAATTGGAAAAGCAGCCCTTCCAGTCGTTGCAAGGTTGATAACCATCTGTTTCAGGTCATGGCGGTGTGATTTTGAATACCCCCGCATTGGAATGGGGTGTTTCACTTCTGTAACCGACTGTTCTGTTGAATCTCCTGTAGATCCTGTCATTTCACAGGTGCCTGCCTCTCCTTCAGAAGGCTTTCCATCTGACAATGAGGAATCTTCATATTCGCCCCATAACTGCAGGGTGCTGGTATCAAAATGCGCGCTTTTTGCAAGAAGCTTTTTCTCAACTCCGATTTTAAAGCTGAGCTCAGTAAACAGTTTAGTAACACCATAATCTGAAATGGCATCAAGGCAGCGCCCAAGGGAATCGTCATTGAAAAAGCCAGCATCAATCTCACGCCCAAACAGTCTGCTCACAGGCGCGTTTTTCAAAAACTCCGGGAACATATACAACCGTGTGTCAACAAAACCCAGCCCATTGAGAATCATGGCTGCAACGCGTTCCCCCATCGTCACCTTGCAGGCCCCGTGCAACGGAAGCTTCTCGTCTATTCTCTGCACCAATTTCAGCTCGTCTATCTTGTCGGCTACCAAACCAAGGTGATCAAGCACTTTGCCAGAAAAGTTTTTTGCGTTAAGCAAATCCATCTGCCTTTTTCCTGTTCAGTTCCGGTTAAAAAAGGGAGATGTTAACAAAAAGATCGAGAACGTACAGTCGAAAATACATGCAGATTTTATGGATATCGGCAGTCCTGTTTGTGCAGAGCTCTGCTGTCAGCGGGTGCGTCTATGGGCCGATCAATAAACGATTTGATATTAGTTTTTATTACAATTTTAGATCAGGCTGAAGCGCGGATTGTCCGATAAATCACGCCATACTTTATTTTTATGTTCCCATATTCGCTGTACCAGATTTGATGTCGAACCAACATACATGGTTCCATTGCGTTGACTTGCAAGAATATAAACATAACTATCTTTCATAAATCTTCTGCCATGAAAATTTCAGCGTTTAACTGGATCCCGCGGACAAGCCGCGGGACGATGAGGTGGGGGCCGCGGGACGATGAGGTGGGGGCTGCGGGACGATGAGGTGGAGGCCGCGGGACGATGAGGTGGGGGCTGCGGGATGATGAGGTGGGGACGGAGGATTACTGACAGCCAGACAGGTTTAGGGGCACTCCCTAAAAAGCTGGATTGCCGCGGCCAAAAGCTTCGCGGCCTCGCAATGACGGCACTGTCATGCATTGATACCTGCTTTCGCCGGCATACATCCAAAAACAGCCTCCTCCAGCATCTTTTCCATATCATCTGTCAGCTGAATAATATTATGGTGCGCACTGACATATTTCTTCCCCCGCTCCCCCATTTCAAGCCGTTTATTTTCAGGCGTATGAAAAAGATCACAAATGGCACCCGCCAGCGCTTTGGAATCTCCTGAAGGAATGCTGATTCCAGCCTCTGCAATTTTTACCGGATCATGCGGTGTATCCACGCCAAAAATGACAGGCTTTGCCATGGCAAAATAATCAAATAATTTATTGGGACTGATACCCCAGCGAAATACGGGGGATTTTTTCAGAAGCATCAGAAACGCATCTGCCTGCTGCAGCACTGAATACACTTCCCCCTTGGGAACGGAATCCAAAAATTCAATCATTGAAATTTTTCTGGCCGCAGCTTCCGCCATGAGCCGGGATTTTTCAGGACCATCCCCAATCAGACAGATTCGAATGTGCTCTGAAAGGCCCTGTTGCTGAAGAATTTCTGCAGCCACCAGCACCGAATCCAGATCATTCGCCAGACCATGCGCCCCTGCATACATCACCATAAATTTTTTGTTGTGAGAGGCAGCATTCGATCCGCTGACAAGACCCATATCCACATAATTGGGCAGCCAAAGCGTATCATCCGACCTGACGCCAAAACGCGCCAGATACTCACCGGCTGATGGCAGCAACATAATGATTTTTTTGGCCCGGCGATACAGATGCTTCTCAATTGATTTCATCACTCTGATCAGGGGATGACGGTGTGTGAATTTTCCAAGATCCACCAGTGTATCCGGCCAGATATCCCGGACTTCCAGCACAAATGGCACATCCAGACGCTTCGAAAGTCGCTCAGCGCCCCATGCTGCAAAAAGATGGGGACTGGAACCGATGATGACATCCGGTTTTGGCAGCGCTGAAGACACTGCCATATTTCTGACACGCCATGCAAACACCAGCATGTTCCAGAAGCGTGCCGCCGTGTTTCCTTTGTAAGGGGGGACTGAGACCCAGCAAAATGGCACACCTGAAGAAATGTCGGGTCCGGATGTTTCTCTTCCGGGTGCCGTGTATTTCTGGGAAAAATGATTATAATCCGCTGCAATGATCAATACTTCATGTCCTTTTTGCAGTAGGCGGCGCGCGAAATTAAAATGCCGTGTACCCCCTGCGGCATCGGGTGAAACAGCATAATGATTGATGATCCAGATACGCATCCAAAATATCCTTTCGATACACGAAGTATTAAACCCTCTCCATAAACCACGCAGCCACATTGTCTGCAGCCTGTCCCGTTCCATAGGGAAACTCACCCTGCATACCCATGCTGCCTGCAGCCTCTGAAACAGACTCAACAATCTCACCGTCTCTTTTAAGACTGACCAGCCGGTTCCAGCCAAGATCCACCGTCTCCACCCATTCGGTTTCATCGCGCAGCGTGACACAGGGCACCTGATAAAAGAATGCCTCCTTCTGCACACCACCGGAATCAGTCACAATCACCGCTGCATTTTTTTCAAGCACCGCCATGTCCAAAAATCCCACCGGTTCAATCATCTGAATCTTTGAGCGTTTAAATCTGTCAGGATCCAGATTCATAAGCGATTTCCGTGTGCGTGGATGCAAAGGCAGAATCACGCTCTGTTTTTCAGCCATCGTTTCAAACTCTGAAAATATTTTTAAAAGACGTTCCGGGTGATCCGTATTCTCTGCACGGTGTATGGTGGCAAGCACATAGCCGTTTTTTTTCACCTGAAGTCTACTTAAAACAGTGCTTTTTTTGTCAGCCACATCGCCATAATAAATGGCAGCATCAAACATGACATCACCGACTTCAATGATCCGGGACTGCGGATATCCTTCTTTAAATAAATTTTCCACTGCCTGACGGGTTGGTGTAAAAAGCGCTGAAGCCAGCTGATCCGTCACAATGCGGTTGATTTCCTCAGGCATTCTGCGGTTATAAGATCTGAGACCTGCCTCCACATGCGCAATGGGAATATGCAGTTTGGCAGCAGCCAGCGCCCCTGCAAGCGTGGAATTGGTATCGCCATAAACCAGCAGCCAGTCCGGTTTTTCGCTTATCAGCACCTGCTCTATTTTTTCAAGCATCTCCCCGGTCTGTCTGCCATGCTGATTTGATCCGACATTCAGCTGATAATCAATCGGAGGAATGCCCATTTCTTCCAGAAAAATCTGGGACATGTTTTCATCATAATGCTGCCCCGTATGCACCATCACCTCTTTCACACCAGAGGATGCAGCAAGGGAGCGCGATACGATGGCAGCTTTAACGAACTGGGGACGGGCACCCACAATCGTGACAATTTTCATCAGTTAAAAAACCTCCCAAGCCATAACAGCGTGATGGCCTCAGAGACTGCCTTTGGCCGCCGAATCAATGCTGCATCTGAAAATGCTGTTGCAACGGTCTGATCAGTATTCAGAAATTCACTCAGCACAGCAGGATTTTCCTGCAACGCGTCGCGGACAGTCTTACCCAGGCCTTCACGAAGCAGGTTTTGCATTGAAATATCAAACCCACGTTTATAATGTGCCAGACGGATCTGATCAGGAATCCTGCCTTTCATCATCTGACGAATGGGCCATTTGCCAAAACCGCCCCGCAGTTTCAGGGAAGCAGGCAGCGCCACACCCAGTTCAAGCAGTTCATAATCCATAAATGGCAGACGGCTTTCCACACTGTTTCCCATGGCGTTGCGGTCTTCATAACGCAGAAGTGTCGGCAGGCTGAACTGGGTGATATCCCCTGCCTGACGATGCCACAGACTTTCATTCTTTCCCAGACTGACATTTAAAGGGGAGGATACAGGGAGTCTCAGAACACCCGCCGGCATTTTTGCACTGAAATACCGGTGCCGATATTTCCAGTAGGCACTGATTGAAGACAGTTCAGACAGAAAAAGCGGCATAAACTGCAAAAAATTTCTGACGGTGACTGCGTATTTTTTTTCTCTGAATAGATTTTTAATCCAGAAGGCAATAAATTTCCGGTATCCCATAAAACCTTCATCCCCTCCCTGCCCACCCAGAATCACCTTGATGCCAAAGCGTCTGATCTGCTGATACAGCAGATACTGGGCCACGACACTGAACCCGGAAAAAGGGGCTTCCTGCACCTCAATGGTTTTAAAAAGAGCCGCGATCAGCGCTTTGCTGCCGGGTGTGACATATTCCATTTTAATGCCGAGATAATCCGCGCACTTTTGTGTCAGAGGACCTTCAGAGCGCCGGTGATTTGGATGACCAAAGGAAAATCCAACCGTGTCAGGATGCAAACTGGAAACGATGGCAGCCACTGATGAAGAATCCAGTCCACTGCTCAGGGTGATCCCAAGCGGCACATCACTGCGTAAACGCAGTTTAACTGCCTGCTGAAACCGGTCAGAAATCAGCTGTATCAAACCACCGGTATCATCAACAGGCAGTGTTTCAATGAGGGTTTCCACCCTTTCTGAAAAATTATAATAAGCGCCGCACGTCAGAGATAAGTCGCCCGAAGCACGCAACCTGACGCAAAGCATATGGGCTGCCGGCAGAGACTGAATCCCCTGAAACGGCGAACCTGATCCTCCGTTTTCATAGACCAGTGCATTTAAACCACCGGCGGCATAGGTCAGATCCGGTTCATTTCCAAGCGTCTTTGCGAGCACACTCACACTGGAGGCAAAATAAAGCGCGCCGTTTTGCACCACATAATAGAGTGGCCGCACACCAAAACGATCCCGGCACAGCCAGAGGGTTTCTGTCTCTCTGTCAAACACTGCAAATGCAAAGGGTCCATTCAACAATGACAGTGCGGATGTGCCCCACTGGGCAAAAGCATTTAACAGCACTTCGGTGTCACTTTGCGTCTCAAACCGGACATTTGACTTTAAAAGCGCTGCACGCAGTTCAATGTAATTATAAATCTCTCCGTTGTAGCTGATACACCAGCGTTTCGTTGCATCCCACATCGGCTGATGTGAAACCGCTGATACATCAATAATGCTCAGTCGGTTGTGTCCGAGCAGAAGCTCACAGTGCGTCCCAGAAATTTTTTCCTGAGCCTCGTGATCCGGTCCACGGGCATGCTGATTCTGCAGAATGGCTGTCACCGTATTCTTATGCTGCTGATCAATTTTTTCAGCAAAAACGCCTGCTATACCACACATTTTTGTATTCCATTTCAGTGTCGATGATTGCTGACCGGTCTGATCAAAGTCAGTCCTGTAATCAAAAACAACATTTCATTGAATGCCAGTCCTTTGTGAACCGCAAACAACTGTCCATAAAAATACAGACTGAACAGCAGGGCAAACATCCCAGTATACACACTGTTTTGTGTCTGCACTGCACGGACAAGCAGAGACTTAAAAAGGATGTAATACAGAAACAAGGTGGCGAAAAAACCATAAAGACCACCGAACACAAGACTGTAAATACTCAGGTTATGGATATAAGTCCGCTCTTCTCCGGAGAGCACCGTAAAGGCATTACCCGCACCCACACCCAGCACCCAACCGAGGGGTCCTGAATTTATCCATGTGGTCAGTGCCGGAATCCATTCGTCATAAAGACGGCCATTCGTATAATCCACATGACCCAGTCCTGCATGATTAAAAAATCGGGCAAACAGCCCGCTTTCCAGCAGTTGAATACGCGGAATAAACGACACCAGCATCAGAACCAATGCAGCAAAAGCAAATGCACTGAAAAGTCTGTTAAAAAAAACAGATGCTTTAAACCGACGGTCACAGGAACGCTGCCAGAGGGAGGCTGCAAAAAAAGCAAGCCAGCCTGCCACAATCGACAGAAATATCGCCCGTGTCAGCGTAATAACCCCTGCAAACAATCCAACCATCAGGAGAGCCATCACGCCTGCGGCCATCAACGTCTGTTTGATACCGGACAATTGCCGGCCTGAGACAAACATCAGCGGCAGAATGGCCACCGACAACATCAGAGGCAGTGTTGTCCGCTGATCTTTGAAGGTTATCCGGTTGCGAAGGACACTGAGTGTTGTCCCATGACCACCGTGGGAAAAATAAAGTTCAGACAGATAACATACCTGCATCAGTCCCACCATAATAAAAATAATGGCAATCATCCGGGGATTCAGTGTTTTTTCAGGCAAAAATCCCACAGCAATCAAAGGAACAAAACCAAGATAGGGACCCACCGAGCGAAAAACACCCATGACCGGCACGCCCTGCAAAAAACCCATCAGCGCTGAAAATAAAAGATAACTGATATAGAAAATAACAGCTGAAATAATCTGTCGTTCCGTCTGACCAATCGGGTATCTTCGGGCTGCAAAGAGACTCAGGACAGCAGTCACAAGTGCCATGCCCAGCAGAAGTACATCCGTGATTTCAAGCGTTGCAGGCGCAGGATCTGCCAGTAATGTCAGTGAGACACTGACGAACAGAACAACAAAAAAAACTGCCTTCACACCCGCCTCCTATCGGTACAGGACTTTCCGCAAAGTCTTGAGACCCAGCGCTTTAGCCCAGGACATCCAGTTTTTATACTGCAGTCGGCGATTTTCATACTGTCCGGACAATACATCAGAACCGGACATCTGCTGCAGCACTTTGAGATAATTCAATTCCAGCAGATGATAACGCGGACTGTTGACATTCAAAATCGGAGAATCGTCATCCAGATCATACAAAGACCACCATCCATTGGTGTAATGCGGCAGCATTTTTTCAAGGGATACAATCCCCTCCTGCCAGAGTGCATTGAGCATATTGTCTTTCAGATAAAAATTCACATCCCAGAGTGAAATCAGTGAGGACATAAATCCATTGATGACGCCAGTGGGGGTTCCTGGATATTCTTCAAAATACGGGCAGCTTTCACGCTCAAAGACATGCAAAAATCCGCCTGCCTGCAGAGTCACTGAAAATTTCTCAAGCGCCCTGCGCGTCGCATCCCGATAAACCGGATCGCCTGACTGAAGCCAGGCACGCAGCATGACCGATGCCCCTCTGGACTGCGCGAGCGCTGAACTCCAGGGTGCCTTTGACCCATGCCAGTCAAAGGCATACGTCCAAAGTCCATCCGGGGTCTGCCTTTCAACAAAATAATTCGCGTATTTCAAAAATCGGTTCAGGTCGCCGGTATTTTGTGTCCGCACCCAGGTGTCATGCAGACCAAGGGCAAATTGAAATGCCGCTTCCGGATTGATCTGTGGTCCTGTGGGTGACTCATAGGGAAGAACAATAATACCCAGCTCATTTTCAGTGCGAAATTTTAGTTTTGCCCGGTAATCCATGGGATAAAGCGGCTGAGGTGCGCTGTAGAGATCCCGCAGACTCTGCGCTGAATCAACAATGGCAGGTTCCGGAAGATACCAGAATTGCGCAGTGGAGGATCTGCCACTGACCCTTGATATCACATAATTATCCAGCAGCCGGAAAAATTTTCGCGAATAATTCATTTTAAAATTTCCCCGAAATAAACGCCCGAATCAAGTCATCAGTATCTGCTGATACCGTCTGCGCAGCATCCACAGCTGACTGAAGGGCTTCGCAATATAGCCGATCCAAAGCAGTGCAATCACGGAATGACTCATCTGTTTTGTAATAATGAAAGCCAGCAGGGCAAAAACCAGTTCATACAGCGCAAAAGTCATAATCAGGCTTGGATTACTTCCCAGATGATTCATTTTAAAATATATAATCCGTACGAGGGTTGAAAAATAAAATCCAAAAATCAGAATCATGAATACCTGGGCTGCATACTGAATCAGAGAGCTGTGGGTATGCACCATAATCAGCAAGGAAATTAAAGCAGGCAGCAGACTCAGTGTATTGGAACTGATGATTCTGTATAAAATCAAATCCCCCCGTTTCAGTTCTTTTTTCCAGTCAGACAGTCTTGATCCAATATATGAATCTATCAGTATAAAACGCATGGCAGAATAAGCCCTGACGCTCACTGAAAAAACAGACAGGTATCCCGGTCCATCATTGAAAAAAGCAGCCCGGGCAATAATCTGAAACAGCTGCTCGCCGATGGTGGTGCTGAAATGTCTCGCAAAAACCAGAAGACTCGCGATCAGAGAAATCCCTTTTGGATCCAGCTTTTCATCTGAACGGCTGGGAAGCAGCAGCAGCGCAATGCACTGAATCACGGGCACAGATGCCGTCAAAATGACAATATTGTGAATCATATTGCCGGCTGAAAAAGCCCAGCACACGACAATCCCTGGAATTAATATGGCATTGGGCAGAACATTGATAACCTGCGCCGCCAAAAAAACATCATGACGCTGCTTGTAGGTGATGAGGAGACAGGCGATCAGATGGGCGTACCCACCCAGCACCGCAACCATCAAAATACCCACATTCATCCCGCCGGCAGAATAATACATCATCACGCCCACCAGTATTGCAGCCGGCGCACTGATCAGTGAGGCGGACAAAAGAATACGGGGCAGCGACAAAACACTGAATAAATTGAGGCAAGAAAGCCGCATGGCATCGATCATCAGACTGATTGTATAAATGACCGAGAGATATATCTGCAGCAGGTCATTTTTGACGGTGAAACCCAGCAACCCAACAATGATAAGTTCCCGAAGCAGGCCGACAGCCATGCTGGAAGATGAAAGAAAAACCGCGATCTGATAACTGTTGAAACGTTTTAAGACATTTTTCATGCCTGTATCGTCTGGTGTTGATTCAAAGCTGCCAAAAGATGCATCACAATCTGATCCTGCTCTTCTTCATTCAGGTAAGGATGCATCGGCAGACTCATGACACGTTCTGCCGCGCGCGATGCCACAGGAAATCGAACGCCACGCTGAGGATGTCCTGCAAAGGCAGGCTGTTCCTGGATCAGCAACGGATAATGAATGGCCGTTGGAATGGCTTTATCTTTTAAAAAAGCCTGTACCGCGGGTCTCTCCGAGAGTTCAATCGTGTATTGCGCATACACGCAGGTGTTTTTGGGTGCCACTGTAATGGTTTTAACACGGTCTTTCAGGAGGGCATCATAACGCTGACCGATCCGGAGACGGGCTTGAACTTCATCGTCGAACACCGCCAATTTTGCGAGTAAAATCGCAGCCTGCAGCGTATCAAGGCGGCTGTTCACCCCCAGCAGACGGTGATTATAACGTTTGTCCTGACCATGAACGCGGATCTGACGCATTGCGGTTGCGAGTGTTTCGTCATCGGTAAAACAGGCGCCGCCATCGCCATAACAACCGAGTGGTTTGGACGGGAAAAAACTGGTGCAGGCAATGGTTGAGAGACTGCAGGATTTTTTTCCACGGTAGTCTGCACCAAAACTCTGGGCTGCATCTTCAATCACAGGCAAATTGTATTTTTTGGCAATGCGATTAATCTCATCCATATCAGCGCATTGTCCATACAGACTGACCGGCATGATACAGCGCGTTTTATCCGTGATGGCCGCTTCAATGGTAGCAGGATCTAGGTTGTAACCGTTGGGTTCAATATCCACAAAAACAGGCACTGCTCCCAGCAGCTGGATCATTTCACCATTGGCAATAAAAGTGAAGGGTGTGGTGATCACCTCATCCCCGGCCTGAATACCCAATGCCATCATGGCAATCAACAGGGCATCGGTACCGTTTGCCACACTCACACAATGTGCCACACCCACATAAGCTGCGAGCTGTTCTTCGAGCTCCCTGACCTCGGGACCCTGAATATACTGCCCATGATCCAGTACCGCATGCATTCTCGCATCGATATCTGATTTTAAACGAAGATACTGTGCGCGCAGGTTGATAAATTGCATAAATTAATTTATATCCTTATCGTCATTGCGTTGACAATCATAACACCGATTCCGCAAGGTCATTTTCAGAGAAACAACAGCCTCCCTTCAGAAAATATCCAAGACCTGTAAACGGGCACTGTGTTTCCGCATCCCCCGTCAGGGGCAGATCGAGTTTCTCACCGTACTGACTCATCCAGCCAATCTGACGGGCAGGCACACCAACCATCAATGCATAATTCGGCACACTTCGGCGGACAACGCTGCCCGCACCGATAAATGCATAAGAACCAATGGTGACACCACAGACAATGGTACAGTTTGCACCGAGTGTCGCGCCCTTTTTAACAAGTGTATTTTGATACTGATCTTTTCGGCTGACTGCTGATCGCGGATTGTAGACGTTGGTAAAAACCATGCTGGGACCACAAAATACATCATCTTCCAGCGTCACGTTGTCATAAATGGAAACATTATTCTGGACTTTGACATTATTGCCGATGACGACCTTATTGCCGACAAAGACATTCTGACCAAACGAACAATCCCGTCCAATCAATGCGCCCGAACAGATGTGGGCCCAGTGCCAGATACGGGTATTCTCACCAATGCGTGCACCTTGATCTACAATGGCTGTGGGATGCATCTGAACTGTCATGAATCGCTCCTGCTGTCTGTACAATTCCTGCAAAATGCTGGCATGATTATAGCGCTGCCACAGGTCATCTGGAAGCGGCTTATGGCGTCAACACTTCTGACTTAAATGAGAACATCACATGGCAGCGTATTTAATCTTTCCATTTTTTATGGCCTGGCTTTTACCGCCTGGATGTAATATTTTTCTGATGCTCGCAGGCATCAGTCTGCAGCGTCTGCGCCCGACGGTATCCAAAATTCTGATGGCTCTGGGTATCGGTTCATTCTGGCTCATGAGCACACCCATCTTTGCCTATACACTGATTAATATCCTGCAAAACCAGTATCCGCCCCTGCCGGTCGATGTATCCGCCCCTTCAGACAACCGGACTGCCATTGTGGTGCTAGGCGCAGGGAGCGCGATACAGCCTGAAAAAAACAACCGTTACTCGGTCACCGATCTCGAACTCAACAGGCTCCGGTATGCCGCATGGCTGCACAAAAAAACCGGCCTGCCCCTGATTGTCTCAGGCGGTCCCACCCAGGGACTGTCTTTCAGTGAAGCCGATTTAATGCAGCAAACACTGCAGGAAAGCTTTGATGTGTCTGCTGACTTAAAAGAAGGTAACGGTCTGAATACCGCCGGGGAAGCAGCATTTATGCAGCCTCTGCTCAGACAGCATCATATTGATTCGGTCTATCTGGTGACAAATGCCTGGCACATGCCGCGCAGTGTCAGCGCGTTCAAACGAAGAGGCATTTCAGTGATTCCAGCCCCTATGGGATTTTATGTATATGATCAGCGGTATTCAGTGCTGAGCTTTATGCCGAACATGTATGCATTTTTTGCGATGTCTGTTGCCCTGCATGAATATATCGGATTATTACAATACCGTTTTGAAGCTTTTTTGGAAAAGAACCCATAGACCGCCAAGTACCGTTCCCACAATAAGTCCGAAAATGCCTGCAAGCTGTGGTTTCAGCGGACGGACAGTCTCAGAAAATGTGGCGGGTGACAGAATACGGATGTCGCTGACAATTCCTGCTGTAATGACCCGCTGAAGATGAATTTTATTCAGCAGGGTCATGTATAAATTCTTTTTAGCTTCAGCCTGTCGTTTCAGACTGTCTGAAACATGATCTGTTACAATCATTTTTTTGAGCTGATCATAAATATCTTTTCGCTGCCGCCTGAGTTCAGCCTCCTGCTTTACAAGCGCCATGATAAAGGGATGCTGCAGCGTGTAGCGCTGGGATAATTCCATTTTTTTAAGATGCGTGGCCTCAATTTTTCGGTCGGTGTCAGAGAGTCTGCCCAGTAAATTTTGAGTCTGTACTTTGGCATCAATTTTACTGCCTTCGATGCGGCTGTTGTTGAGACTTTCTTCAGCCTGGCGGAGTGCTTCCTGCGACAATGCCAACTGCTGATAAAAAAAATCGAGCGTTCTCCGGGCTTCGTTTGTTTTCCGCTCAAGGTCTTTTTTTCGGGTGATCTCTGCAATGGTGTTGACAGTCTGCATGGTTTCTCCGGGATCTTTACCGGTCAGAGACAACTGGATCACAGCCGGTTTGTCGGGGAAATTTTCAGCCAGCCCCGTGAGATCTGTCACCGTCAGGTGCGCCCGCAGGCGATTGATCTGTCCTGAAAGATCCGTCACGGCCGTAAGACCTGCGTCATTTCCAGATTTCACAACCGCCTCAAGAATGAACTTGGAACGTATCAGAGAAATCTGGGCTGAAAGCGGCTCACTGGTCACATTCGGATGCGTCGAATCATCCGGTGTGCCTGCAATCGCACCCAGACTGTTTCCCTCGCTGTGATGAATCTGCAGCAGCACGGCTGCCTTATATTCAGAAGGCTTAATCAATGCGGCAAACACGGATAAAGCCGAAATCAAAAGCGCAATGGCTGCAATCTGTTTTTTCTTCGAAGCCAGCGTCTGAAAAAGATCCTGCAGTCCAGGGGGAGGCAGCTCGTTCAGGGACTGATGCTCCAGTGCCATGGTGTGATGCTCCCCCTGCTGATATCAATAGTCCGAATGAATGATGGCATTAGTGTACCAGACTGTCTGAACAGTCGGTAACAACTGGCTGATGGCGCGGTTCCAGCGCGCTGCAGCAGCCGATGAAACAAACACAATATCCCCCCGTGAAAGAATAAAATTTTCAGCAAGAAGCATTGCATCCGGTGTTTTGGCATTCAGCCAGTAAACATCCGGCTGGTGAGAGTGACCATGAATGACATAAATATGCGAAGGATCTGCCGCACTGGAATCAATCCCGCCTGCAAGCGCAATCGCATCGGTGACTGACAGTGGCTGATCATTCAGCGCCATGACACCCGGCTTTTTGACCTCCCCCAGTACATATATTTTCTGACCGCGGTAATCTGCAACCCGGACATTGATCTCAGGATGTTTGATATATTTTTTGAGTTTCGACACCAAAAGATGGCGGATTTCTTCGGTGGATTTTCCGGAGACCTTAATGCGGCCAATCAGCGGAAAATAAAGCCTGCCGTCAAAACTGACCAGATGACCCTGTTCACCTGCAGAGCGTGGCAATGATTCATCTCTTGTTGTCTGCCTGACAAGCGGCTGGGGTGTCAGTTCAGGGTGCTGCCAGACATCAATGAACAGCACATCAGAAGGCGCCACCCGGTATACATAGTGTGCTGTATGGCGACTCGCCACCAGAGATGGGGTGACTGGAATCAAGTTCGGCGTCATTTGTGCTTCAGGATGCTGTTGCTTTTTATGCATGCGATTGATGTCGGGATTTTCCATGCCCGGGATGAAGGTGCAGCCGGAGAGAAGCATTAAACTGATTAATATTATTTTTTTTATTTTCATGTTGATTTAACCCTTACCGATTACTCTGACATCGCTGCGATTCTGTCATTCCTGCGAAGGCAGGAAACCATTTTCGTCGGAGCGTTTATGGCCCAATGGGTTCCTGCCTTCGCAGGAATGACAGAATCGCAGCAATGACAAAACCACACATCATACAGGCAAACTTTTTACATCCGGATTTTTCGACCAGGCATCCAGAATCTGCGCCACCAGCTGATCCACCACACCTGCTTCTTTGTTTTCACCACTGATGGTGTCACCCATCGATCCACCCTGATCTTTGATGGCAGAGAGACGTTTTTCAACCAGTGATTTAATCGAGCCACTGGGAAATAAATTCGCGAGCACCCTTCTCGCTTCGGACGGATTCATCGACTGATATAATTTATTCCGCACTCTCGCATCTTCTGCCGTGGTACTGAAAGCCCAGAGCTCCACGGGGCCCAGTGTTGAGGTCAGAAGCTGTGTATTGATACCTGACTTCGTGGAAAACTGCGCCAAAAATGTGGCGCCTCCCTCACGGGGTCCATGAACTCTTGTTTTCAGGGCATTTTTGGCGGTTTCTGAAAGACCAAAAATTTCAACGGAACGACGGATCGCCTGTTCAGGCCCTGCATCCAGAATAAAAACAGAAGTTCCGAATTCAACCATCACCGAATCAAAGTCTTCCAGTGACTGCGAAATCAGTGCAATCTGGACATTCCATTTTCGGCCTTCGCGCATGTCCAGAATCACCTGCTCACGCACGGCACGGGCCTTGGAAGTCCGGTGAAATTCATCATAGACAATCCGTTTGGGATCTTCACGGATCTCAATGACACGCTGGCGATGATACGCCCGGTAGGCTTCCGGAAAATCATGAAGAACATCTTCTGTCAGATAATAATGGCGGGCCAGCACATAACGGGCCAGCATATACATAACCGCTGTCTGACGCTCCGCGGCATCACCGCCGCTTTTGGCCACTTCATCCAGATCAAGGGATACGACACGCGCATCCCCAATATCAAACTTTGTCACGCCTGAGAGCACCGGATATTCGCGCACGGCACCTGAGATCATACGGCCAAACGCCTGAATCAACGGTTCTCCGGTCGGGGCTTTGACCTGACCATACAGATCTTCCACCACCTGGGTGCGGCAGATGGCCGCAGCATCCGGCAGCAGAGGCATGGCATAGCGCTGCGCGAGCATCGCTTCATGGCCAAATCCTGCAAGAAAAAGGGCATCCGTGACTTCCCACCAGGTGGTCCTGTCATCAAACACATGACCAATTTCTGAGAGGATGTCATCAATCAAAGGCTCTATCCCATTGGTATATAAATGGGGTTTACCATCGTCTGCCAGATATTTATAAAGTTCATCGACAATTAATCCTGCCATATCAGAAACACCGTCATAAGGTCTTTCTGCGCCAATCGGTGTCGCAAGCAGGGTAATAAAATTAACCAAAAATCCTCTTTCCTGTGGCGTGGGATGTCGACACCCGAGCTGAGTATCAAAGGGGTTGATGGCATAATCCGGGGTCATGCGCAGGCGATGATACGCGGCCAGATGTTTATGCTCTGCAGGCAGGGCTTCCCGCAGCAGAGAAATCAGACCGCTGCTGGATGGACCGATATCAATGATTGCAATACGTGGCAGGCGCTGAATCCCACCCGACAGACACAGGGCAAGATTGATGGAGTTGGAGAGAACTGACTTACCCGAACCCGGCCTTGCATATAACAGATCAATCCAGGTGGTTTGCTGAGAAGATCCCGGTTGATAAGGCCATGGCTTGCCATCGGGTGAACGCAGCAACACCGCACCAAACTGCCAGGAGGAAGCCGGACGCGTAAAGGGAAGCATATAGGTGACATCAGACAGCGGCGCGACAGACGGTGTCGCCACGCTGCTGCCTGAGAAACCCAGCAGACTGGACGACACCCCTGCGAACACATCGCCTGACACTTCACTGACTTCACAGGTGCCCCAGCCTTCAATTGCCTTGGAAAGTTCAGCAGCCCGTGTTCGCAGCAAACGAATATTGCCCTCAGGTGCCCATGTGGCAAAACTGATCTGAAGCCTGACGATGGCATCATCCCCCCGGACATCCATCTGACCCAGCATTTTCACGGCGTCATTGACCAGACTGTTTTGTGCAGAGGTCCAGCTTAAAATAGCCGCCATCACTGATTTAAAACGCAGCGCACCCAGCCCGCCGCTTTCGATGAGATAAGACATCCGCCAGGGCACATTGGTCGGCAGGGTCCTTGAAAAAAGTGCCATGAATGGCCGGACATCCTGTGGAAAAAGATCAATAAAAATCGGTGTATAAATCCGGTCTCCCACCCGTAGGGTACGAAGATCGATGGATTCAGCATCCCGCGGAAAAACCTGACGGGCAATCGGCGGCCACATGACACCGGAGAGCTCCCCTGCAAGTGGAGACACCTCCCGCACAGGCACTTTGTCACCCGGCAACACAGGACGCCAGGCAGCATCCGTAAAATCCGGGTCAATGGATTCGCGTACCGCATGCAAACTGTCATGCACCTCAAGCAGACTGCACTGAATATTCAATGCAGTGACATCCGCTATGAGGGAGCGCACAAACGATCCGTGGGCTTCACGCAGATCTGGAATGGCTGCGATCAGATTCTGTCCGTTGATAAAAGGCGGAATTTTATTGTCACGGATGGCTTTCAGTTTGTCGGCAGAGGCTCTTTTTAATTGTTCGGCTGACAGAGAATATGGCCGGGTCCAGAGAACAAAATACAGTTTTTCGTGGGCACAGTATTTAGAAATGTAATCAACGCGTTCTTTAAAAAGATCATCCATCGACAGATGCAAACGCGCAGCCGTGGCCCTTGCAGGCGCCAAAATCTCTTCGATTTCGGGCCGCACAGCAGCACGGTCATAGTTGAAATAGACCTGAAGCGCGTGCCCTGGCCGTTTCAGGGTGGCCCGCAGACTTTCGGTCAGTCCTGAGTGAATGGCATTGAATTCATCAGTACCGACCAGACGAGTGACACCCTGGACCTGAATCACAGAAATCAGAGAACCATCCCGTGCCACCAGGGTGTTTTTGTCACAGGCGGTTTCAAGATCACAGTAAGATTCTGTGGTCTGCTTCAGCTCCGTACTGAACCATGCCAGCACAGAATCAATGCCATCCAGAACGGGATCAATAAAGTTTCTCATTCCATTCCTGGTTACTGTGCTTCCTCGGCCAATTCCTCAAGCGCGGCGGCAGCCCACGCATCCAATTGCACTTTAAACTTTTCATACGAAGGCAACAGTCGGATTTCTTTGAGAATGTCTTCTTCCGCTGTACGGTCCGACCGGGCATTATGTTCAAGCACCAACTGTCCCAAAATAGCAGGCTGACTGCTACCACTGCCAAATCGATCTTCCACCGGCTGGCTTCTGAATTTAAAATCCCGATAAATTGCCTGGGCTGTATCCTGATAACCGGTGCCGTTGCCCATGGCGCAAAACAAAACATGGCAAAAACTATTCAAATCCGCCTGCGAAAGTTCAGGCAGATAAATTAACTGCCCGCCTCCACTTTCATCCATACCCACCGATTCAAGAAAATGACACTGAGCGCAAAAACAGCAGGCTGTGACAAGGTTGCTAAACTTATTGTTGGCATAATTGCCATCAGCGTTAACAATCTGCTGATATTGCATCGCTTGAAATCCGCAATACCAGCAGCTGTATGAGTCCCGCCGAAGAACTTTTAATGCAACATCCTGAAATGCTTTGTCATCACGACGCCTGACAAAAACTCGCCAACCCGTCAAATTAACCGCGACTCTAAGATCATGCATTAGTCACTGATCTCAAAAAGAGGTGGTACCCGACACACCCGCCGCGCTGCCACTCGAAAACAAGGTGGCCCCTGTGGTTTTGAAGACGGATGGAATAAAGATTAAACCGGCAGCCACAAATAACAGCACAATCGGTTGACTGATCATAACTTGGGTTGGATTATCTTTATGGGCCTTAAATTTGACAATTGCAGCCACCCCAAATGCAAAACCGGCAATATAAGAACCTGCGGTAATCAGCTGCGCAATACTGCCAAGGTTACCTGTAACGCTGGTCGCAACATCACTTAACCCACCCGCTGCGAGCGCCACACCGGACAACAAAAATCCAATACATGCCATCAAACAGGCAATCGCCCCAAATCGACCTTTTGCTGCCACACCCCTTTGTTTCTTCATCTTACTCTCCTTGAGTTGCCATTATAGTTCATAAAAAAACCTAATAATTCTAATCATGTCAGGTAAAAATACTCAACCTGTTTCTTAAATTTCCCTACCATTGAATCCCAAGCGTGGCAGAAATCATCTGTATAAAGCCATACAGATTAATACACAAAATGCCGGCAATAATATGCGCAAGTGCTTTGCCGAATGTGCCCGGCTGACCACCGCCGTGTTGCCCGCCAATATGCGTCAACATCACAAGCCCGCGAATAAATGAAATGGTTCCAATTAACTGAACCAACAAATACACTGCTTCTGTCATACTGGACCAAGCATCCCCGCCACTTGAGACATCATAAGCATAAATATTTGGCTTATCTGCCCAGAATGTATTTACTCCAACCCATACGGTCGAAGGCAAATAAATCAACATCGCACCCACAAACAGCAATGTTAAAGGACCCATGATATGGTGTTCCCCGCTCATCTGGGTACGCTGCTCACCAAATTTCTTGAATTCCATCAGGCCTTTATAAACAAAGAAAAAACCCATGACATATGCCAAAGCGGTGACGAGGCGCATTATGGCAGGCACTTGGTCAATCAATTGCTGCAACATCGTACCTGCATCAACGGTAGAAAAAGAAAATGCAGGTGTTGAAATCAATAAAACCGATAGTGTAAAAATAATGACTCGAATTATATTATTCATCCGCACCCATTCCATAGGAAAGCGTAATTACTTTATGCCCCGTGTCCAGATTAACAATGCCATCATAAGGGTCGATACGAACAACACGTCCAACACCCCGAAGCGTGTCCCCCTCAGCCACTGTCACAGTATCACCTGAATCCGATTTAAGCCAGGCGCGCCCTGGGATAATCGCCTGAACAGAATATCCGGTTTCTTTGGCAGATTTTGCTTCTTTTGAGGCAGGATGCGCTGCATTGGCTGGCATCAACGGTGCATTGGCTGTCATTGCCTCTTTTTGCAGCAGACTCGATAACTGATGAAAGGCTTCCCTGACTTCTGCCACCTGCGTTTTTAAATCCTGCATCTGTAAACGAAGCTGACTGTTTTGCAGTTCCATGTCTGAGATTCTTTGCATATATTTTGTCTGCAGCGCATTTAAAATTGCTGCATTTTGCTGCTCCACATTGGTCATACGAGCCGCAAGAGAGCCGACAGCCTCATCAGATACCCCTGAGATTGACTGAGCAGGTGCAGAAGGAAACGCCGCAGAAGGCGCTGACACCAATGACGTTGCCGATTCTATCGGTGCTGCGGCAGCCTCAGCTGCAGTCAAAGAAGACGGCGCAGATTCCACAGATTCTGCCACTGGCGGCGCGTTAACAGGTGCGGCTGCTTTCGCAGCAGTCGCAGTCGCTTTGGGACCAGAGACATTCTGGACAATTTCAGCAGGCGCAGAAGAACTGGACCCCACTGGAACCAACATTCGATAAACTACCATCAACAACAGCAAAAAAACAAAAACGCCAATCAAAATCCTGCGATTTTCCTGGAGACGGGCCACCAGATTCTTTTTGGGGGGCGCCACAGCCGTTTCTGTAGAGGCTGCACCACTGACATCATAATCAGGATGTTCGTCTATAAAATGGTACTCTTCCTCTCCCCCGGCCGGGCTTATTTCGTCTTTTTCATCTGCCATTGTGTTTACCTTTTGAGAAATCCATTTATCCTGATTCCGTGACATCTGCAGTAAACATTATACCCAGGGCCACACCCGAATTGATTTTTACCGTCGCAGGCGTACTGGAATACCCCTGCGTTGCCGCTGTCAGTGCTGTCCCCACCTGCCCCAGTGCCACGGCAATTCGATTACCCGGACTCAATGCAGGCGTTGTCGTAGATGTTCCAAAGATCCCCGTGGTGCTGCTCCCTGCATTGGTAATCGCACTGGAATACCCACTCAAAAAGGATGCTGCAAAAAGAGAACCGTAACGCAACAGATAATGATGATCAATACTGCTGGCCATCACTGTTCGTGCGGTGTCTGGATCGATGGCAAAAGCACTGATGCTTTTTGATTTAAGCCATGCATCGGTGTCCATTAAATTGAAGCTTAAGCTGACTCTGTCTTGACCTTTCGCCAAAGACAGCTTGCCGAGGAGCTTGGCACCCCGAAAAGGTCCCTGCACAATTGTTGCCATCACAGGAGTATCTGGATAATCACTATCCACTGCTGTATCTAAGACTGCAAATAAAATAGCCCCGGACTTAATCAATGGGGGCGTTAGAGACGCCGCAGATTCTGTGCCTGTGGCCGCAGATCCAGCGCCTGGATTGCCTGATACAGTTGCACTGGCAGTCGATACGCCTTTTTTGGCTCCCGGCAAGGCCTCTTTACCCGCCACGTGTGCGATCGTTGGTGGCTGCTGCCAGGAAGTCAGTAAAGTCTGCGCCTGTGTCATCATCGCAGTTTGCATCTGCAGAATGCGCTGCTGACGTTCTTCGCTGACTTTTAGCTGTTCTTCGGCTGCCACTTTGGCAAACTGAGCGCTGGGATTACCGACGGCCTGAACCGATTGACCGGCATTTTGCTGAACCTGCTGCTGCAACCTGGCAAATTCTTCAGCGCCCGGAACGATGGTCTCAGTTGTCGCTGCCACCGCCGTCACAGGGGTCACAATGGCCGAATAATCCTGCATCAGATCTGCAGCTGTCTGAGGCTTCAACAATCCCGTCTGTACAGCCCGTTTTAACTCATCAGCATAGGCCCGTTGCGAAGCATTGTCCGCCTGCAATCGCTGAAGTCTTTCGCTCTCAGCCCGCAATGCAGCAAGATCCCGGTAACAAATCACCAGTTGCTGACCCACTGCAGGCGTACACTGAGATTTTTTTTCAAGGGCAGCCACTGCATTCTGCCAGGTTGGCATATCCACGGACTGCTGCTGCAAATCAATCAGAGCATCTGCCTGCGCGCGACCAAAGCCCCCCTGTCCCACTTTATCCAGCACACAATTGGCCGCCTGAATTTCCAGCTGATGAATTAGATCAGACAGTGCATCCGTAGAACCCGAACGGGCCCGCTGATCCCGGTAAGATTTCGTCAGACGCTTGGCCATATCAGGGGTCATTTTACCATCACCCACCAATTTATTGACTCTGCCCTCATATTGGCTGAGTGGCACATTTCGCTTTTGCAGTTCAGCCAGCTCATCTGCGACCGCTGCGGTGAGCGCTCCCTGCTGCACCAGCTGTCTCAGTTTAAAGGCCTCAGCGGCGGCTGCTTCCTGTATCTGTTGCGCGGTATATTGGCCCAGTAACTGACCTACTGAGGCCGCATTCAAACGGCCATCTTTCACCTCGTGTTTCAATGCTGCGGCATAAGAGGCTGCAGAAATGCCGTTTTTTTGCAGCGCCAGCAACCGGTTGGCCTCATCCAGTGACAGACGGTCTCCCTGAATCATGCCATCCATAAAGAGGGCACTCTTGCCTGCCAGGACATCTGCGTATTGTTTTCGATACCGTTCAAGCAGTCGTCTTGCCTGTTCTGGAATTAATTTACCGGCTTTGACAAGAGCATCCAGCTCAGCGGCATATTCATCTGCCGATACATTTTTGGCAACGAGACTGCGCAGGATATCGGCCATTTTACGGGTCAGCTTGCCGGATTTTTGAAGTTCATCAATGTCTGATTTTGAATCCACTTTGGAGCGGTCAGGACAGAGAATTTTGCAGTTTTGCCGCGGCATCTGAAAACTGGTGGGCTGCATCACAGGCACTGCTGAGAGGGTGGGCACAGCACTGCCACCGGTCATCTGTGCTTTTTGAGAGGCTTCTGCATTGGCAGCCGCCACTGCGCGCGAAAATTCAGGCGATGAATTGCCACCGGGAATGGACTGAAGACCCTCAGGCGCTGCTGCAATACTGGCTGATCCACCGGTTGAAGGTCCGCTAAAATATTTCATCACATAATAACCACCGACAATGGCGGCCAAAAAAAGAAAAAATACGATAAAGACTCTGGACTTTGCACCAGCCGCCGGTAAAAGCCTGAAACTTGGTAACTTAACTGCCATCAGAGTCCCTCAATCTTCAGCTCAACAGGCTCCCCATGACGGGACACCAACACCGATGAACTGACGCTCATTTCATAGGCAATCATGCCATCTGGACTGGTCATGCGCCCCGTCCAACCGGGAGAAAGAACCGTCATACGTGTCCGAAGATACATTCGGTCTCCAAGCACCCATGCAAGACAGTCTCCACCGCCTTTAACAGTCAGCGGTAGACTGCCGGATGGGGGTACGCCATCCAATACACTGAGTAATGTGGGGCTTGCAGGCGCCGGCACACCTGTTCCGATGGGTAAGTTTTTGGAATTGGGGCCATACCCTGCAACATGAATATCTGTTCGATAATCCACGACGCGCTGTCCGGAGACAAGCTCCAGGGTCACAGGGGTTGCAAGCCCTGCGAGGCGAATCACGACATCACTGTCACCATAGGGCAGTGTTGCCTGAATCAACAACACATTGCCTTTACCATCCCACTGAATATTGGTGGCTTTGGCATTTCCCAGATCATACGATGCAATGGGCCATGGAGACCCCGCAGAATCCACAAACACCAGAGAAGTGACATAACCCTGAGCGAGACGTATCGCAGGTGGTGTGGTGCCGGGTGCCAGATTGACCATGATGGTCGAAGAGACAGGTTTGGGAGGCACGGTGGCTGGAATGACAGCTGCGCGCTGTGACTGATCAATCAACTGTCTTAATTTCACGACCTGCCGCGGAGAAAGCGGCATGCTTTGCTGCACCATGGCATCAAATGCCTGTGCAGAATCACTTTGATGGTCTGAGGACGTCTCTGGCAGTGAACCCAGCATCATCGCCTGGGATTTTGAGTAACTCATCGGTGGAGATTCGACAAGGGGTTTTGATTCGACGGGCTTTTTGGGCGGAGGCGGTAATTCCTGGTTAAGCGGAGGGGCTGGAATCACCGGTTGATTATTTTTTTTCACCCAGTCGACGACACGATCCACATCCGACTGAATAGATGCATCCTCTGGCGCTGATTGAACCGGTGCCGACTCGGCGAAGCTGGAACTTATTCCTGATAAAAGCAGGATAAAGAGTCCGATGTTGAGGAATAAATTATTCATTGGTGCCGTTTAGCTCTCCCTCTGACACGATGATATCCTCGATTTTAATTCCCTTTAAATCATCCAACGTCGGAACCCGCACAACCATGACTTTGACGATTAATGAACGAGTGGCGCCTTTATTGGCACTACTATAGCTGAGATTAAGTGGCATTTGTATCCACCATCCATAGCTTCCCTGAATCATGCCTTGGTTCGTCACAAAGGGCGCGCCACCGGCAGTGGCTGTGACAAAAAGTTTTCCATTCTGCACCACAGCCGGCGCTGCATAATTTTGTAAAGCACGCTGAAATTTTGTCCAGCCATCCCCGACAAAAGCAGTAGCAGCCACATTCATCTGCGCAGCATAGTTCACAAAATCCAGCGTAAACAGACTGGGCAGCGTATCACTGACCCACTGAATGAGGTTCGGAGTTGAAATATAGGGTTCATTGATGGGAACCGGGGGCAGAACACGCCATTCATTATCCGTCTTAAACTGAACAGGTTGTGGCTTATCCACAATCAACCAAATGGAAATCCCCAGTAAAACGCACAAAGAAAACAATAAAATTAAAAAAGAGAGCACAAGAAGCACAGCCCCATCCCGACAATAATCATCGACAAACCGACTGGACTGTAATTCTTCATCGCTCATCTTTGGCCTATATGCTTATGACAATATTCATCACGCTCTCTGCCATCCAACGGATTCAGGAAGCTGTGAATGCATTTAACTGCACCAAACCCAGTCCTGCATTACCCGACAACACATCCTGTCTTTGCACCACAGCTGTCACTATCAGGGGATTATCATAATCTCCCTTCCCATTAAAAGGCGGCATCTGGTAGTGCAGCAAAACGGGCATTTCAAACTTCCAGGCCATGACGCCATTTGACATCAGCCCCTCTTTCATCAGCCGGGGCGGCTCAACTACCCGCGCTGTAACAATCAATTTTCGTTCGGTTAATGCGACCATATTATTCGAACGGTCCAGTCCTTTCATGTACTCTGACCATCCCGCGGCCGTGAAATACTTCTCAGCCCGCTGCAGCTGCGCATGATAATTCGTAAAATCATAAGAATAGGCCGCCTGCACGGCACGGACTGTCCACTCAGAAACAGCCCGGGTAGACATATTAGGCTCTGACAGAGGCACTTCCTGAATCAATCGTCCGGCTTTGTCTGCCGGAAAATAAAGCGGCTGAACGGGATGCTTAATAATATAGGTCAGCATCAGCGTAAGAAAGGCATCAAAAATCAGCGCCAGCAGACAAAATCCAAGCACATAATGAAACTTTTCCCGGTAATAGAGATTGCGGGAAAAGACCCGTAATACGCCTTCATCCACACTGAGTTCATCCACCATCCATCACTCCTCAATGGGCACCCGTCATCACAAATCCGGAAACACCCATACCGGTTGGATTAATGCTCGTGGGTACTTTAACAATGCTCATCTTGACCAGGAAATTCTTGCGCGTCATTTTATCTGAACTCTGATAAGTGACCAAAAAAGGCAATTGAACAGACCATCCTGATGCATCCGTCAATGCAATCACAGGAGGGGCTGAGACCACGCTGTTTACAAATAACTGTCGACTTGCAATGGTTTGGAGCAAAGTCACCAAAGACGCCTGATAATCCTGCCAGCCACTTCTGGTAAACCATTCTCTTGCAAGCGCACTCTGTTTTTCATAATTCACAAAATCAAAAGTGTAGGCAGTGACGGCCGCCTTGCTCGCCCACTGCAGCAACACTTCAGGCGTAAAACTGGGGTCTTGATGAGCCACCAGCCAAAGTCTAATGCCTTTGGGGGAAATCGCCGCCATCGACGGTAATTTCCGGTGAGACAGTTGCCAAAAAAACACACCGGAGAACAAAATCAACACAACAAACAACCACAGAAACACCCAATAAAACAGCGGCGTCCATTGTCGATAGAATGCATTGTCCCGATCAAACACCTGCCGGCTCCTGTTTCATCGGGACAATCTCACCATCTGCCACCGACGCATAATACGTTTGCGGTACTTTTTTAATGAAAATCTGCCAACTGATGGCGCCCACCAAAACAATCGAAAGGCTGGAGAGAAAAAGCAGCAAACGGACCGAAAACCGATATTGATCACGGTATAAATCACTCTGAAAACGTGCAATGCGCTCTCTACTCATCAG